>ERZ826764.22-NODE-22-length-222847-cov-39.195303_pt1 | contig 222847 bp, 211 predicted proteins | sample MGYA00519870_ERZ826764 | MGnify/ENA primary metagenome ERZ826764 (study PRJEB31778, sample SAMEA3449239) | human gut metagenome | biome: human gut; feature: human-associated habitat; material: faeces | place: United Kingdom | collected 2010/2012 ... | reverse complement strand
CCTGTCCCTACGAGCTGCATGAGCTGACAGCAAACCGTTTTCTCTCCAAGCTCTTCTTCACCCTCAGTGATGAACAGAAGGAGGTACTGTATTACCTGTTCGTCAAGCAATACAGCACCACAAGGCTTGCTGCCATCCGTGGGCAGTCCGACCGGAATATCCGAAAGTTGCGTATGACCATTCAGAAAAAGCTGCAAAGGCGGATGTATGAGCATCTGAGTGAAAAGCTGGAAAGGGACTACAGCATTACTCTGCGGGAGCGCGAGTTCGTAGAGGAATATGAAGCACTGCTGCAAACCATGGGCAAAGATGCCGTGATCCGCCGGGAAAACAAAACCAAACCGAGAAAAAAGAAAGCCGCCCTTGACGATGACAAGGACGGTTGATACAATAGTAATACGGTTAATATATAGTTGGATTACGAGTTGAGAGGAACAGCGCCATGAAGAATCTCTTTGAGCAGTCCCGTTCCCATTGGGTACGGTATGACCGCTATGAACTGAAAACAGCCGCAGACGGCAAGCGGTATATCACGCCGGGGAAGAATGCCAAGCCCGACATATATAATCCCTTGAAGGAAGCGCCGGGAATCGTGCTGGATGCGCTGAATGTGGGAATGCTGATGATGAACCGCAGCCCGGAGGACGAGGTGCAGAAGGCCATTCTGGAATTTGTAACCCATTACGGTCTGCTGGGCCTGATGACAGCGCTGCCCACCACGCCGTCCTTCATGGATTATGAGGCGGTCTATCTGCCGAAAAACCACTTCATCAAGGCAGAATCCATGGAAACCGAGGACTATCTGGCGCTATTCTATCCCTTTGACCAGCTGGATCTGGTCAAGAAGGGCATTGAGTCCAGATGGAGCGTGTCCGGCGACAACATGATGGTGGCGCTGACCATGACCTTTGCGAGTGAACCCATGGCGAAAACCATGAGCTTCCAGCGAGAGTATGCTGAAGCCTATGACTGGGTGGCGCAGCAGTTCAAGGACTGGGCCTTTACGCTGACCACATCTATTCTGTACTACAACGATTATGACCTGATCGATGAGGATACCCGGAATCTGTATCGCAAAGGCATGGCTGCTTTCGGCGGCATTGCGCCCAGCTATCATATTGAGCTGCTGGACAAACCGACCATCTATTGGGACTTCCATTCGCTGCTGCTGGGCATCCAGATGATGTTCAGCTTCCTGCTGGTGGACGGAGAGAAGCCCCTGCGGCTGTGCAAGCACTGCCAGAAGGTGTTCCTGAGCAGCCGCTCCAATTCCGCTTTTTGCAGTCCCCGCTGCAAGAATCAGTATAATGTCTATAAGAGCCGTGGGAAGAAAACCAGCGAAGAAGATTGAGGTGAAACGACATGGCAGACGCCAAGAAGGATAAACTGCAAATCCGCAACAGCACAGTGGATTTCCTTGTGTTCACGAAAGATGCCCATGAGGATGGCATTGAGGTACGGGTACAGGATCACGACGTTTGGCTGACCCAAAAGGCCATTGCACGGCTTTTTGATGTAGACCGGAGCGTTGTGACAAAGCATCTGAAAAATGTATATGAAAGCGGTGAATTGTCCGAAGATGCAACTTGTGCAAATTTTGCACAAGTTGCGGATAACGGAAAAACCTATCACTATAAGTTCTACTCTCTGTCCGCCATCATAGCCGTAGGCTATCGGATCAATTCCGGCAGAGCCACGCAGTTCCGCCAGTGGGCAACCAAGGTGCTGGACACCTTCACCAAGCAGGGGTATGTGCTGGACAAGAGCAGGCTCATCAATGGGCAGATTTTTGATGAGGACTACTTCGATCACCTGATTTCCGAGATTCAGGAGATTCGGGCCAGCGAACGGCGCTTCTATCAGAAAATTACGGATATTTACGCCACTGCTGTGGACTACTCTCTCGATAGCCAGACCACAAAGGATTTCTTTGCCACAGTTCAGAATAAGATGCACTATGCCGTCCATGGCGGCACAGCGGCAGAGGTCATTATGGCACGAGCCGATCACACCAAGGAACACATGGGGCTGACCTCATGGAAGAATGCTCCTGACGGCAAGATTGTCAAGGCAGATGTGTCCGTTGCAAAAAATTACTTATCCATGGATGAAATGCAGGAACTGAACGAAATCGTCACCATGTATCTGGACTATGCTACCCGGCAGGCCAGACGGCATATTCCCATGACCATGGCAGATTGGGCCTCCAAGCTGGACGCTTTTCTGCAATTCAATGATGCAGAGATTCTGCAAAATAAGGGAAAAGTCACCGCTGCCATTGCAAAAGCCTTTGCCGAAAGCGAGTTTGAGCAGTACCGCGTCATTCAGGATCATCTGTATCAGAGCGACTTTGACCGTCTGGTAGCCAGCACGGAACAAAAGAACTAAAGTGTAAAAATGCCCGTTATCGGCCACGCAACCGATAACGGGCATTTGTCATTCATATACAAGCTCGGTCAAAACGATTTCCTCCGCGCGGCTGCGGATGCTGTTCATGCGGCGTACCCATTCCATTTGATCGGCAGCTTTGAGTGCTTCGGTCACGCCTTCTTGCTTCACCATTGCAGAAACGATGATTTCCATGCGCTCGTTGCAGGCTTGGTCGATCTCGGCAAGGTGCCGATGCAGCGTTCCGTTTGTGAGCAGGTTTGTGTAGAAAATAGGGCGATGTTCTTTCAGATAGCTGCGGCGCATATGTCCATACTTGCCAATCTGGTATTCCGGTTCCTCTGGCAGCGCAAGGTTTGGAATGAGATAATCGCCCTCCTGACGGTAAGTGCCGCCCATTTCCTCAAATAGAGATTTCATAAAAATTAGCTCCTTTTTGTGTTGATTTCCAGCGGTTATACGGACTTTTCTTCTCCTTTCCTACAACTGCTGTTCCATTCACCACAAATGAGCCGCAGTCATATGTATTAGGTGGGAGAAACCACCCTTTACATATTAACTCTTGATTGGATATGGAATTGCTTTCTCCGTCTCTGCCGTCGTCTTGTGAAAGTCGGCAATAGAGAGCCGTTATTTTTTCTTTCTGCCCATTTGTATTCTGTGTTGTCATAATATTTTTCTCCTTTCCGACAACCGGGCATTGCAAGGTACGAAAATTATACACTTGCAACGCTTTGGCTGTCGAATGTGTGGTTATACCAAATTAAGTTCGGTCAAGAGTTCTTTGAATTGCTCCAATACTGTTTCTTTTCCGTTCACATTGAAATGGGTTACAACCTCATAGGTTGTATTTCCGATTTTCGTAATGAAAGCAGTATCGTCAACCTCATAATACGGAGCGAATATTGAAACTGCATTACTATCCATTATCGTTCCTCCCTTGCATTTCGTTCTCTTTGTCTTTGCCATTTTTCAAGCAGTCTGATGATTGTATTCTGCATATCTTTATTGGAATAATTCTTCGGAAAATATTTGCGGATATCTTCCGCCATAAACCTCACCTGTTCCTTTTGGTTCGGTTTTTCCTCACTTAATACGGCAAATATCGTATCAACGGATAGCCGTCCTTGTTCGCTGAATTTTCGCAAGCGTTGAGCTTGTGAAAGCGAAGGTGTAGCGTCTGCGTATTCGATTTCTGCAACCAACTTTTTCTGTTCATTTTCGGGTAAGTATGATAATTCAACCGCCGGAGTAAAGGCTATTCGTTCCGCATCAACCATTTTCAGAAGTTCGGGAATTAAGTGAGTCAGGCGGATATATCTCTGAACCTGTCTGCCGCTTTCCGTATCCGATATGTTATCTCTTGACTTGTGGACAACTTGTCCATAAGTTTTTCCCTGATGCTTTAGTGCTTCTAATTTCATTTTGTATGCAAAGGCTTTTTCACTGCAGAGCAGATGTTCTCTGTGTATGTTGGAATCCACCATTGCAACAATTGCTTCATCTTTGCTTAATTCTTTTATTGTGGCAGGTATTTTGGATAGTCCTAACTTTTTACAGGCTTCTACTCTTCTGTGTCCGCTGATAATTTCATATTTACCTTCCGAAAGAAAACGCACGGTTATCGGTTCGAGCAATCCGGTTTCTTTTATGCTTTCAAGAAGCTCTTCTTGCTCCATTCCGCTTCTTTCCTTAAACGGATGATTTTCAAAAGGAACAAGCGAACTGATTTCGATGTTTTTAATGATTTCGGACATTTTGTTTTTCTCCTTAATCTAATATTTCTGCGGTGTAAAGATAAATACCCTTAGGATTTTCTTTGTATATGAGTTTTACTTTTGTGCCGTTATCGATTTCGTAAAAGCCCAAATATTTCTGCCACCAAAACACAGGTGTGATAATCTTTCTTCCGTCACTCAGCTGAAAAAACAATCTCAGCATTCCCGAACTTGCTTCGGCTTTCATTATCAGCGTTGCTGTGTATTCGCCTGCTTTGTCGATAAAACAGTAATCGGCGGTGTGTATCCGTTCTTCCCGCATTTCTTCACGGGTATATACTTTGTTTGCAATCATATAAATACCTCTCTTTCAAAATTCTCTTTTTTCGGAGAGTAAAGATATATATTTATTTATATATTTATACGCCTTACTCTCCGTTTGTTTTTTGTTGCTGTAACCGTTTTTTCTGTAAGGAAAAGGTGTGTAAAACAGCGATTTTTCCTTTTATACGCCCATTAAAAATTCGTTAGGTGTCATTCTTCGGCTTAGCTTGAATCGGTAAATTTATCGCTGTTAGGTGCGTTTTTAACACTTCTTTTAGACTGGTATTTAGGACAAAAAACAATAACCGCCTTGAAACTTTGTTTGCAAGCATTACTGCATTTACGACAAAGGTCATTGTAGGTGCGTCTGCCTGTCTTGGGACTTATGAAGAAATTCCATTCCCGCCTTGCTTTTTTTGATAATCTTGGCATATTAAAACCTCCCTTCACTTGTTTGAACCGAGAGAGGTCAAATGGACACCCTATTTTCAAAAATATTTTTGTTGAGGGAAGTAATCTATTGTTAATGATTGGATTTTAAATTTAAGGGCTGTAAATATAAAAAATTGGCATTCACAAAGTTTTTGTATTGAAAAAAGTTATTATGAGTGGTATAATTTCCAAAACAGACAAGGGGATTAAGTATGAAAGTCAGTTATGATAAACTTTGGAAAATGTTGATTGATAAGAAAATGAAAAAATATCAATTAAGGGAACGGGCTCATATTAGCAGTAACTCTGTTGCTAAACTCAGTAAAGACGAGCTTGTCAGTATGGAAGTCCTTATGAAAATATGTGAGACACTTGAATGTGACATAGGTGATATATGTGAGTTTTATAATGATAATGAGGAAATAGCTAATGCATAAAACAAAAGAACAAATTACTTACAATATGCAACGAGTTAAATCCAAAGACACAAAAATAGAAGTAATGTTGAGAAAAGAGCTTTGGTCACGAGGTTTGCGTTATCAAAAAAATTCCAAGAAAGTATTCGGAAAACCGGATATCGTCTTTCTCGGCAAAAAAGTAGCGGTTTTTTGCGACAGCGAATTTTGGCACGGGTATGATTGGGAAAACAGAAAATATGACTTTAAGTCAAATCAAGAATTTTGGATTCCCAAAATTGAGCGAAATATGGAAAGAGATAGTGAAGTTAATGAAATACTTAAAAGTTCAGGCTGGACTGTTTTAAGATTTTGGGGAAATGACATAAAAAAGAATTTACAGGCGTGTGCCGATGAAATTGAGAGGACGGTAAAAAAATAAAAATGGTTAAATATAAATCGATTGATTTATTTGCGGGTATCGGCGGTATTCGTCTTGGTTTTGACAGAGCTTTTGGTGATGAAATCAACACGGTTTTTGTCAGCGAATGGGATGAACACGCTCAAAAAACATACAAAGCCAATTTCAAAGATGATTTTGATATTGCCGGAGATATAACAAAAATTGATGAAAAAGAGGTTCCGCAATTCGATATTTGTCTTGCGGGTTTTCCTTGTCAGGCGTTTAGTCTTGCGGGAAAAAGACAAGGTTTTGATGATAATTACAAAGGACTTTGCAGAGGAACTTTATTTATGGATGTTGCAAGAATTTGTGAATATCATAAACCGAAAGTAATTTTTTGTGAAAATGTTAAAGGACTTAAAATTCACGACAAAGGGAGAACTTTCGGAATAATTAAAAAGACATTTGAAGATTTGGGATATAAAGTGTTTAGTGATGTTTTAAACAGTAAAGATTTCGGAGTTCCTCAAAACAGAGAAAGAATATATATTGTCGCTTTCAGAAATGATGTGGCACCGGAAAATTTCAAATTTCCAAAAGCCACAGATGATACCAAAAGACTTAAGGATATTATTGAAGAAAAGCCTGTTCCCGCCAAATACTATTTGAGTGATGTTTATGTCGAAACATTGAGAAAGCACAAAGCCCGTCACGAAGCCAAAGGTAACGGTTTCGGCTATGAAATTCGTGAATGGAACGGTATTGCAGGTGCTATTGTATGTGGAGGAATGGGTAGAGAACGAAACCTTCTCATTGATAAACGGCAAAAGGATTTGACGCCTACAACACATATCAAAGGTGAGGTTAATAAAGAAGGTATAAGAAAAATGACGCCGAGAGAATGGGCTCGTCTGCAAGGCTTTCCCGATACTTTTAACCTTCCGCTTGCCGATGTCCACTTATATAAGCAATTCGGAAACAGCGTAACAGTAAATGTTATCGAAGCAATTGCAAAACAGATTAAGGAGGTACTTGATAATGTGGGAATTTAATTACGGAGAGTGGACAGAAGCATATGTATTTCTCCGTTTGTTGGGCAATGGACGAATATATGCAGCCGATAGAAATTTTGAACAAGATGAAAATGTGTATATCGACATTTTAAATATTATTCGCCATGAAAAAGAACATATTTTAGAATTTCAAAGAGAATTAGAAGCAGTAAGCGCAAAAGATAACGGTATTGTTTTTAAAGTTTTGCCATATGAAGAACTTATTGGTAAAGCGGAGTATTTATATGAAGCCATTAAAAATGTGACTTCGGGAAACAGAAAGTTTACAATACCCGAGATAGAACGGTATTTATCAGAACTAAAATTTTCACAACCTAAGGTACCTAAACTTCCGAAAGAAATTGAAAATGAATATGGAAAGAAAACCGATATAATAATTACTATGCAAGATTCAACAGACCGTGCGGTATCAACAACCGGATTTTCAATAAAATCACACTTAGGAAGTGCATCGTCCCTATTTAATTCTTCAATGGCCTCTAATTTCTTGTATGAAATTGTCGGTTGCGATGATTCAGAAATGTATCAAATAAACGGAAATTACATTTCATCGGAAATTGGAATGTTTGAGTACATAAAAAACAATCCCAATTTAACCTTAGAGTTTAAAGGTACATCTGAAAAATTTAATGAAAACTTGGATTTTATTGAGCTGAAAATGCCGGAAATATTAAGCTGTGCAATTTTAACTCAAATAGGCTATTATGAGAGAGCTGCTTCCAGTAAAACAAGAGATATCATTGAAAAGATAGTTCAAAGAAACCCAGTTGGTGTAAGGCGACCGGAAATCTGGTATGAAGCAAAAATGAAAGACTTTTTATATGCAACTTTTTCGGGACTAACTGCATCTGAGTCGTGGGATGGAAGGAGAAAACTTTCTGGTGGATATATCGATGTTGGAAAGAGCGGTGAAATGCTATATTATAGAGCTGTTTCTGATGATGTTTTCAATACTTTTCTGTATGAACATACATTTTTTGATAGGCCAAGTCGAGGGGTAAATAAAGATAAGGCAAAGGTTGTTGCCAAAGCATTCCTTGACGGAAGAGAAGTTACAGATGAAGAAATAATCAATGCAACAACAAAAAATGGAAAACCAAAGCCTAAAAAAGGAGATTGGGGATACATTTTTAAGGGTGACGACGGAAAATATTATATTAATATTAATTTTCAAATTAGATTTATATAAATGGTAAAAAAATGAAAATCGGAAGTTTATTTTCAGGTATAGGTGGAATTGATTTGGCTTTTGAACAAGCCGGTTTCAATGTTGTTTGGGCAAACGAGATTGATAAAGATGCGTGTAAAACATATCGTCATAATTTTCCCAATACTTTATTGTCTGAATTAGATATACGAAAACTCAATGCCTCTACTATTCCGGATTTTGATGTATTAACAGCAGGTTTTCCCTGTCAATCTTTTTCGGTATGTGGAAACAGGAAAGGCTTTGCTGATGAATGAGGCAATCTTTTTTTTGAAATAATGCGAATCGCAGATGAGAAGAAACCCGGAATTATTTTTCTCGAAAATGTCGCCAATCTCGTGGAACACGATAACGGAAAAACATTTAACAGGATACATGATGAACTTTCGAAAAGGGATTATTACATTAGATATATTGTAGCCGATGCTTGTAATTACGGAACTCCGCAACATAGAACCAGAACCTATATTGTTGCATTTAAAGATTATGAAATGTGCACCAGATTTCAATTTCCAAAAGAACAAGCGTTACAAAAGTATATATTTGATATTATTAACCGTTCGGATAGAGCAGATGATAAATTTTATTTTGATAAGAATTCTGTGCAATATCAAAAAATGAAGTTGGCGATTACCGATGAAAATCAAATCTACAGATTTTCGGATTATGGTATTCAAAAAAGCAAGGATGGAATATCTTTTACGCTTAAAGCAAATATGGGGACTTGGTATAACCGTGTACCCATTATTAAAGATAACTTTGGAATAAGGGAAATAACGCCGAAAGAATGTCTTGCTTTGCAAGGTTTCCCGGAATCGTTTAACTTTCCCAATATACCAATAAAGAGTATGTATAAACAGTGTGGGAATACGGTGGTAGTACCCGTTGTTGAGCAACTTGCAAAACAAGTAAGAAAGATTTTGTTTTAATGAAAAATGTTTAATTGAAAAGGAGATGGTATGATTTGTGTGGCAAGGTTATTTTCGTTGCAGGTGCATATGGTGTCGGAAAAAGCACATTTTGTAATAAAGTCAGTGAATCTTTGAATATTCCCTCTTTTTCTTCCGGTGATTTAATCAGCGAAAAGAATGGTGAAAAATATGGGGCAAATAAAACTGTTAAAAATAAAGAAAACAATCAGAAAGTGTTAATAAACGCAGTAAAAGAAAAGATTGCAAAATCACCAAAAATTTTGTTGGCTGGACATTTCTGTATTTTTGATGCTCACAATAAAGTGGAATTTCTACCTGAGTTTGTATATAAAGAATTAGACCTATCAAAAATTATATTATTAGAAACTGATGCTAATACGATTATTGGGAATCTCCAAAAGCGCGATAACAAAAAATATACTGTTGAGAATATAAATGAATTATTAGCTGCCGAAAGTTTGCAAGCCCATAAAATTGCAATTGAACTAAATATTCCGATAGTTACTCATAGGATGAATTTTAACCAATCGGATTTTGAGATATTAAAATCTATCATAGAAGGAAGTGAAACATAAATGAGAGCTTTGTTGGATACAAATATTGTAATTCATCGAGAAAATATTAAAGCAACTAACTTGTCCATTGGTCAATTATTTCATTGGTTAGATGTTTTACATTATGAAAAATTAATTCACCCTTATACCGTCGACGAGTTAAGAAAATATTCAAACAAACAAATACAAAGACTTTACGATGCAAAATTAGCAGCATATACACAAATGAAGAGTGTTGCAATACAAACTCCTGATTTTGTAAATTTATTGAATGACACTCCTAAAACAGACAATGATTCGATAGACAATCAATTGTTGTTTGAGCTGTATTGCGGCAGAACTGATATTCTTATAACCGAAGACCGGAAAATGCGAATAAAAGCACAACGATTAGGTCTTGAAGATAAAGTCTTTACGATAAATGGTTTTATAACTAAGGCAACAGCGGAAAATCCAGACTTGATTGAATATAAGTTTTTGGCAGTGAAAAAAGAGTGTTTCGGGAAGATTGATGTTCAAAACTCCTTTTTTGATACTTTCAGAGATGCTTATCCTGGATTTGAACAATGGTTTTCAAAAAAATGTGATGAAGAAGCCTATATTTGTCGTAATGACCTGGGGGACATCTTAGGATTTTTGTACTTAAAAACCGAAGATGAAAGTGAAAATTATAACGATATTACTCCAATGTTTAAACCTATGCGACGACTTAAAGTCGGAACATTTAAAGTAGAAGCGTCAGGTTTCAGATTGGGGGAAAGATTTATTAAAATAATATTTGACAATGCGATTCAGCGTCACTTAAATGAAATATATGTAACTCTTTTTATGGATCGTCCCGAATTAAAGGTATTATACGATTTGCTCGTAAGGTGGGGATTTGTTGATTATGGCATTAAACATACTAACAGAAAAGAAGAAATTGTCCTCGTTAAAAAACTTGGGTTTTACGATGAAACATTGACACCAAAAAAGAATTTTCCGAATTTAAACTATGCACATCAAAAACTATTTTTGCCAATTGAAGCGAAATATCATACGCCGCTCCTACCAGATTCTCAGTTAAAAACAGAGAACGAGGTGGATTTCCTTGGGAATCAACCTCAAAAATATGCTTTACAAAAGGTTTATATTTCTTTTTCATATAAACGAAATATGAAGCCTGGAGATTTTCTTGTGTTGTATAGAAAAGGAACCACGCCTGGAAGGAAAGCATTTGAATCGGTTATCAGTACAATAGGTATTATTGATGATGTAGCCTATGATTTTAAAAGCAAGGAAGATTTTTTGAAATATTGTGAAAATAGAACTGTTTTCACTCCAGATGAACTTGAATCCTTTTGGCATGATAAGAAAGACTCCTTGCTTGTCATCAAATTTATTTATGTAAAAAGTCTAAGTAAGCGCTTGAATCTATCATACCTATGGGATAAAAGGATTGTTTCCAAATACAACGGACCACGCCCTTTTGATTTGATATCAGATAGCAATTTCGACTTGATATTAAAAGATTCAAATACAAAAATATTTTTATGAGGGAGCTGTTAATGAGTACAATTCTTTTATCTATAAAGCCCGAATATTCTAATAGAATATTTAACGGGACTAAAAAATATGAGTTTCGCAAACATCTTGCAAAAAAAAATGTCGATAAAATAATCGTTTATTCTTCAAGCCCTGAGCAACGAATTATTGGTGAGGTGGAAGTTATTGGTACATTATCCTTAAAACCATCTCCTTTATGGGAAATCACAAAAAAAGAAGCTGGTATTTCAAGAAGTAAATTCAGAGAATATTTTAAGGGTTGTAAAAACGCTTATGCGTACAAATTGGGTGAAGCGAAAAAATACGACAATCCTAAAACATTAACAGAGTTTGGAATTAAGCTACCCCCTCAGTCTTTCATATATATTGATTAGTTTCAGGTCTTAGGGTGTAACCCTAACGAGATTTACCGTTTGGATATCCAAATGGTCTGCTCGCTAAGATTACACAGTAATTTTATTATTCTCAAAAAACAAGGCACAACCAACGGATTTTTCTCCGAAGGCTGTGCCTTATTTCATCTGTATATCATTTCTGAATTCACGATTTCTATTACTCGATTGTGAATGTTATTCATCTTTTGAACCCATAACATTGGATTATCTACTTTCAATTTTTCTGTAATATTTTCTTTTTCGGCAAGTGATTTTATAATTTCTTCAAACATTTTCTCGGCTTGTTCTTCAATGTCTGTAAGATATTCATACAGTTTTTCCGAAGTCAAAAGATTGTAATATCGTACTCGATGAAATTGTTTAAGATATTGCCGATGGCGGTTTGCCCATACCCCAATATGTAAATTCTTTTGTTCATTTGTCATTACACAGGGAAAGAAATAATCGCCTTGTTGTTCGTATCGCATATTCAAATTATTCTTCATAAATCTACTCCTCCGCATAAAGTATTTTGAAATTCTTTTTCCTTGCACCGATAATTTTGATGAGCACATCATCAACGCCATCAGTATATTTGTTCTGATTTATCAAGCGGTTTCTCATATTATTTAGGATTCTGATGACGAGCGTTCGCTCGGTATCATCAAGTGCAAGATAGTATGTGTTCTTCATTTGTCAACTCCTCCTTTGTCTACATTGTACCGAAGAGTAGTTAAAAACACGAATGTGCGGATAAAAGAAAACAGATACCAATCTTTCGACTGATACCTGTAATTCTTCCCTGCAATGCCACGAATGTATTAAGTTTTAATACTTCCTTATCAACCCGTAGCATTACCGATGGGGATTTAATCAACGATTTATGCAAAATAATAGTCATGCTCATAAAAGTATTTGTAGTGGTTACTTGATGTAGTTGAAGTTGCAGTAAATGAGATTGAAACTAATTGATTAATACCTGCATTCACACCTATACCTCCACTTGAGGTTGTTGTTCCGTTATTATAAAAGTCTCCGTTTATAACATACTCTATTTTCTGTGTGCTGCGAAGCCATACTTTTAAGTCACCTCTAAACTGTTTTGATATTGACGAACCGTATGCTTTTCTAACAAGTTCCACATTATATATTGAATTTATATTGAAGAAATTTCCACCAGCATAAACTTGGCAATAAAATTCAATATAAGGTTTATATGAACTTGTTACATCAAGAGTTACTGTTCTTGTAATGTATTTCACATCTCTTCTTTACTGATCTACTTTAATATTTTCTGGAAGAGTTGCTAATGCCTCATTATAGGTCATATCATGTTTATCTGCAATATCGTTTACCATTTCATCGAAGGTCATCAATTCTTCTTCTGCCTTTTCAGGATTTTGCGCTAAATCAGCTAAAGAAATTACGCCTCGCATTTCAGTAGTTGCTTTTTCTGTACTTGCATAAGTAGGTATAGTGAAACATGTAAAGATAAAGCAAAATATTATCGCAAGAGATAAACATTTTTTAGTTCTGTTCTTCATGACTGATCCTCCTTTAATTTTAAAATGAAGCTCCATACAGCCAATCCTATTCCAAACATACGAACTGATGGTATGATTTCCGGAAGTCTTATGTCGACATACTTGTAGCTGAATATAGAATAATCTGAGTTGATTATATCCATTAAAAAGTCAGGTAAAAATGGAGCTAACAAAATTATAATCAAACCTGCTATAAAAAATTTAGTTGAGCTTTTCTTTTCTTTCATCATTCACTCTCCTCCCGTACACAGTATTCCTCTAAGCATACAACAACTTTTATGGTAGCTGCAAAGGAAACTAACACACCATTCTAATACCTCCTTTATAAGGTTAGTTTTTCAGAGCAACTATCACAATAACATTTAAACTTATATGCAAAAAACGCATAGGCTTTTTTAGCTTATGCGTTTAACTAATTCATTTAATCAATTATACAGTCGTTTAATATTTATGCTAATAAATAAATTGTAAAGGCAATAAGCTACTTGCTTATTAAATAGATTTAACCTTCTAAAGCATAAAATATTTTATCTATCATTAAAATATCATATTGACAACATATTGTCAACAAAACAATCACTTTTTTAAACAATAAAATATTTTTTCCTTTTTTAGGAGAAAAAAAGCTCGAAAAAGAATACACTTTTACATAATGGAGGCACACATCAAATATATATTCAATATAGGTATATTTAAAAACTAAGCGGGCAAGCTGCATTTCATGTCATAGTTGTCCACAGGCTATGTCGAAAGAAATAAGATATTGTTTAAGAGGAATATCATAATTTTCCTGCTAATTTTATTAGCCTTGATCACCTTTTTAAAACCTATATACTTTTGGTCAAAAGAAATTATACCCGCTTGGATTTTAGGAAAGGAGATATATTTTAATATACTATTCGGTGTTCTCTTAGGAAGTATTATATGTTTAAAGATGAACAGGCATAATAAATTCAAGAACGATGATAGAAAAATATGAAAACAAACAAGAATCATGGAGTCATATAAATGTATTTGCACAGCCAAGGGATTCTCACTGCCGAAAATCCCTCGGCTTTTTTCATCTTAAGAGATAATAAACGACGCCTCTTTAACAAAATGCTTATTAAGCGAGCCAATAAATAACAAGGCTCACAAGCAATATATGTACCTGTGAGTCTTGTCTGCACCGCCGAGCCGTAATACTTGCTTTTTTGCTGCTACAGCACAAAAAGCGTCTTGTATCAGGGAATGAGCTCGAATCAATAAATTGGGATGACATTTTCGATGTAATTGACAGAGAATAGTTTTATAAGATTTGCCACATGAGCAAATCGACAGCGAGGTATCTTTTACAAAGCGGAAAGGTACCCTGCAAATACACAGGCAAAAGAACACGGTGTTATAAAATAAAAAAAGAAGATGTTATCGCTTACTTGAAAGACCGCAAGGCTTTCTCTGAAAGCTGCTCCTCCCCTGCCGGATGGGTGCAGCAAAGAATATTTAAAATCCTTTAAGAAATACAATATGAATATGATTCCGAAGGTTTATCTTGTGGAATTTTTCTGCTCTCAGTATTTTCGTACCATTACCCGCAAATCCGATTGGCATATCAGAATTTTAAAAGCCTTTCCGCATTGGAAAAAGATACGAGATGTTAAGGAAGAATAACGCAAAAATCACTATTCGTCGTAAAAAGTGTAACGGTAAGCCGAATATTCGCTGTATTTTTTGTAATTCGGCGTTTTAAGGCTTTTGTTTTTGATAAAAATACTATACATATTTTTTATCAGAATAATGTTGCTTCAACTCTACGGTTGTTTTTTCGCTAATCATCGGATTAAATTTCTGTTAGTCGTCGGAAAAGCATTGTAAATTTATCAAAAACTGAAAAGTCGGAATTTTATCGAACAAATTATATTGAAAAGTCAGAATATTTATGCTATAATTCATTTGAAAAGTATGACGGGGGGTGTGCTTATGCTGTTTCGTAAGATAGAATCGCTCATTGAGGAGCATTTAAAATCAGATACAAAAAAGATTCTTTTAATTGACGGCGCTCGTCAAGTCGGCAAAACATATATTATTCGTTATGTCGGAGAAAAGCTGTTTGAAAATTTCATTGAAATAAATATGGTTGAGGATTCCTTGGGCGACCGTCTTTTTGCCGAAACTAAAACGGTTGAAGATTTTTATCTTCAGGTTAGTATGCTCAAAGGTGAGAAAATGAAAGAAAAGGAGAACACTTTGATTTTCATTGATGAAATTCAAGCCTATCCCCATCTTCTGACTCTGCTGAAATTTTTGTCTCAGGATAACAAATTCACATATATTGCAAGCGGTTCACTCCTCGGCGTTACACTTTCACAAACTACATCTATCCCGATGGGCAGCATTAGAAAGGTTAGAATGTATCCGCTTGATTTTGAGGAATTTCTATATGCAAACGGTTTGAATGAACTTGCCCTTTCCTCAATGCGAAAAAAGTTTGAGCATCTTGAATCTCTCGATGAGCCAATGCACAATAAGATGATGGATTTATTTCGCAAATATCTGCTTATCGGTGGGCTGCCCGACGCAGTCAATGCGTATCTTGAAACCAAAAATATAAAAGCAGTCCGTGAAATTCAAACCGAAACACATAGCTACTATGCCGCAGACGCAGCTAAATATGACGAAAAAAACAAGCTGAAAATACGCAGAATTTATGACCTTCTACCGTCTAATATGGAGAATAAGAAAAAACGTGTTGTGGCAAAAAGTATTGAAGATAAAAAGGGCAAAACCTTTAATGATTATGTTGATGAGTTTGAATATCTTATAAGCGCAGGTATTGCTCTTAATGTTCAGGCAATTTCAAACCCCGTATTTCCGCTGATTGAATCCACTGGGAAGAACCTGCTTAAATTATATCTCAATGATGTCGGTATCCTTACCAATATACTATACGGCAATAATATTCGTGCCGTTTTAGATGATGAAAAAAGCATAAATCTCGGCTCGGTTTACGAGACGGTTGTGGCAAGCGAGTTGACCGCACACGGATTTAAACTCTTTTACTATGATAATCGCAATAAAGGCGAAGTAGATTATCTGATTGATGATTATGACAGTCTTTGCACTGTACCGATTGAAGTGAAGTCGGGCAAAGACTACACCGTACACAGCGCACTTAATACATTTGTTAAGAATGAAGATTATCATATAAAAAAAGCGTTTGTTATGTCTAACGAAAGAACTGTTAAACAAAACGGCAAAATAACATATATTCCGATTTATTATATTATGTTCTTCAATGCCGATTCCAGTAACAAGAATATGCAATTTTAAAATCGCACATTCGACTTATATAAGCCTCCTTTGTATAATAGTGATACAAAGGAGGTTTTGCCGTAAAAATGAAAACCACGGGCTATGCCTGCGATTCAAAAGGTCTTACGGCGGTAAGGAAAAAAGGCCTATGTTTGTTACAATAGAACTGGTCTGCTGACCAGAGAAGTAACAAAGAAGGTCCAAAAGAGGGAGAATAAAAGGACCCCTCTGCGAGGGGGCCTTTGAGAAATGGATACGGCCGGCAGTCCGTTTTGACGCCTCTTTAACAGAATACTTACTTAAGCGAGCCAATAAATAACAAAACTCACAAGCAATATATCTACCTGTGAGTCTTGTTTTGGCGGAGAAGGTGGGATTCGAACCCACGTGCCCTTGCGGACAACCGCATTTCGAGTCCGTTACTGCAAACACACTTTAGTGGAAAAACGCTGATTTTGAAGCACTATATAGAAAGTTAAAAACTACGTAAAATACAATAAATTCAATGGATTATGACTTGAAGTCCTTGTAATTATGAGGAAAACTCGAACCCACAGTCAAATATCAAAAAATGCCTCAAAAAAGGCAAAAAAGAGAGAACTTTGAGAGAACGGAGAGAATTTTGAGAGAACTCGAGAACTTACTTCATCTTAATATCTATCATTTTTAAATATTTAATAAGAGAATTATTACACCATTTTTGCTGTTGACAAAAAATGCAAAGAGGTGTAAACAATGATTACAGAACAATACTGCAATGAGATATTGAACAAATATCCGGAATACATAAGCAAAGAGCAGATGTATCAAATCTGCCATATTAGTAAAAAACTTGTCTTTTTCTCTTGGAAAGTGGACTTGTACCTAATATAGATAGTGGTAAGAAAACATTTCGTTTCAAAATTAAAACTTCTGACGTCATTCAATATTTGAAAGATAGAGACGATTACCCTGAGTTATACAAGGCTCCAGACGGTTTTTACAAAATGAGCTCATGCAAAAAAGCCCCTTCTTTTGACAAAGTGTTTACCAAAAAAGATTTAATTCATATGCGTCAGTATTTTGAAACGCTATTAGAAAATGAACCAGATATAATGACAGTTGGGCAAGTTGCTCAGTTTACAGGATATTGCAAAAATTCTGTTAGCCGCTGGTGCGGTAAAAAAGAGCTAAAAAGTTTTCTCATTAAACAGAGATTTAGAATACCCAAAGAATACCTTTTAGATTTTCTTGTAAGTAAGTATTTTATTGGAATAGCTGTTAAATCTGCTAAGCACAAAATATTTAATCAAGAAATTCATAAAATGTGTGAAAATATAAATTCTTCTAACGGGAAAAATGTGAATTTTACTAATGCAGAAACCATCAAAAGATATAAGACATGGAAAGAAGATATTGATGTAAAAATTAAAACTTGGTATGAAAAGCCCTCATTTGATTATAGTAATAGCCAAAAGTCTATAGAAATAAAATCAGGAGAAAAGAAAGTCGTAACTGATAACTCAGGTGTTTTCGAAGATTACGAGCCATTTTATTACTATAAAGACGGCATTAAAGTAACGCACGAAGCAAAAAGCAACGAGTTGTTAGTTCAAGCGGATATGAATTGTACAAAAGAAACAGTTACAATGACATCAGCTGATTTAGTTAAGGCCGGAGGAATTAAATATACTACAGACGCAGTAGGTAATTATGTATATTCAACACCAAAAGCACAGGATATGTGTGTTTACGGATTTGTTGACCCGATTTTTTTAACACTAAAATTTAATGTAGATATAAGTGGTGAAATTCATATAAAAAAGACATCTGAAGATGGTGTTGTATCTGGCATTAAGTTCAATATTTCTGGGAACGGTGTAAATAAAACCGTTACCACAGGCGCAGATGGTACGATAGATGTTGGGCTAATGCCAGGAGTTTACAACATTACAGAGCAATCCATTGATAGATATGAGCCGCAAAGCGTCCAGAGAGTGACTATTATAAGTGGAAAAACCTCAACTGTAACATTTAATAACGTTCTGAAGAGTGGAGGTTTAGAAGTCGTCAAAAGCTCCGATGACAATATGGCGGAGGGCGTGAAGTTCCACCTTTACGGCACATCACTTAGCGGCTTGCCCGTTGACGAATATGCCGTGACTGATAAAAACGGCATAGCAAAATTTGAGAATGTCCTTATCAGCGGCGATACCCCGTATGTGGTTGAGGAAGTGGATACGGCAATCCGCTATGTCGTTCCCGAAAGTCAGACCGCCCCGATTGAATGGGAAAAGGTCACAAGCCGCAGCTTTACGAACATTCTTAAAAAATTCAATGTAACCGTGACGAAATCCGATGTGGAAACAGGAACGGCACAGGGCGACGCTTCCCTTGCGGGTGCGGTTTACGGCATTTACAAGGAAGAAGAACTAACTGAAAAAACAAATCGGCTCAATATCTTAAATGGGTTGCTTAACGTGGATAAACGGGAAAATGAGCTTGTGGATGGTATGCCTGATAATGATTATGAAATATTAAAATTTAAAAACAAGGAGCATGAGCGATAATAATTTTAAGCATAGGCGATATGTTATAAAATACAGAAGCAAATAAGAAGATTCACCTACTTGTATTGATTATGAATGAATAGATAAAAATATTTTACTTTGCACATTTGTTCAATTCTTTTAAAAGATATATAATCCAGCTATGAAAATAATGTTGGAGGTATTAAACGGTTATGAAACTGGTTTTTGAAACATTCCTTGAAGAATATAGTGCTGACTTTTTTGATTATTTTGTAAGGCCAAGAGCTGCATGGAAATCTGAAAAAAGATACGATGAATTAAGAAAGAATATAGAAGCATTATATAATCAAAATTCCAATGTTAGAGACATAGTTGATTTAGATAAGCCATGTGAATTATCTGCTGAAGATTGCGATGTTTTGGTAAATATTCTTAAATACAAAAATGAAATGTCAGGTATAGAGATGCAAGAGGCTTATTTCAAGGGGTGTATGGACTGTGTTGGATACCTCAAGAAATTGAATATACTTTAGCATTTTGCGGCATTTGTATGAAACTTATGCCGCTTTTACATATAATAATATGAAAATTTACATAAACCATTATTTATAGTAAGTTCAAAAAATAAATATTTGATAAAATCTTGACAATTGATGGAATAATTGATAAAATCTTACCAAATATATGGAAAGGAGGATAGTAGCTTAATACATTATAGAGTAGCATAAATATTAAGAAGGGGGTCTTAGTATGAGAAAGATTATAAGTTTAGCAACTATAGTTGTTATGCTTCTTACAGTTTCTTTCATGCCGACTTATGCCACAGTAAATGATATTGAAGAAATCGAAAAAGAAAATTATATCGAGAATCATATTAATGATTTACTAAACGGTGATGTCGAGCCTGTAAAGGAAGATTTTAATGGAAATGTAAGTATTGCACTTAGCGAAGTAGAGAAAGCAGACCCCTTAGTATCGACAGCATCAATAACGGCTTCTTCTACATCCACAGAAGAAGAAACAAAGCTTGTAGAGCAAAATAGTGAATTAGATGTTATTTTGTTAGATGAAGAAAAAAATGAATATTTAGCTACAATAATTGTTGACAACAAATATGAAACTAATGCTACTGGCCCAGTTACCTCACACGATGATACTAAAAATAAGACTGATTGTGATGTGAAATTGTCTTATTCAGCTCATTATGAGATAATTACTGTTGGTGGCGCAGAACGTGTTAAAGTAATTAAATACATAGGGAAATATGTACAAAATAATGATCCTCAAATGACATGTAGTAAATTAAGATTTACATCTAAAGCACAGGGGTTAGTATTTAATAGTGCAGGAACATATATTGGTACAGGAATAACCACCCCAGACAAAACGGTTAATTCTCCAACTAAAGGTGCAGCAAATACGTACATTACAAATCAGCAAGGATATGTTGAAGTTCCTCCAGGAAATAATGCAGGTAGGTTACATTATACTCTTAAAAGAACAGTTTCGTCATATACAACTACAGGCTATATGGCCTTTGACTGGGGAGATTATTATACTTAAGGGTAGTCATATGACTACCCTTCATTTGCTTTAAATGGCATCTAATAAATGAGATATAGCAAATAGGAGGGATTTAGAGTGAACAAATCTGCAAAAATTTTTATTAAAATAATTATATTTTTATTATATATATTTTTTGTAATAGATTTTTTGCTACCTCCATATAACTATGTAATAGAAAGTTACATTTTAAATGTACCAATAGTTGTATATTTTGAAATATTAGCATACCTTTTATGTGGCATTCTATTAGGTAGCATAATTGGAGAATTTATTCCAAATGAGACAGTATTTAACCGGAATATAATAATTTTTATTTTAATTATGTTAGGCTTAGTCGCATTTTTAAAACCAATATACTTTTGGTCAAAAGGAATTATACCTGCTTGGATTTTAGGAAAGGAGATGTATTTTAATATACTATTCGGTGTTCTCTTAGGAAGTATTATATGTTTAAAGATGAACAGGCATAATAAATTCAAGAACGATGATAGAAAAATATGAAAACAAAAAAATCATAGAGTCATACAAATGTATTTACACAGCCGAGGGATTTTCACTGCTGAAAATGCCTTGGCTTTTTTAATCTTAAGAGATAATAAACGACGCGTCTTTAACAAAATACGTATTAAGCGAGCCAATAAATAACAAAACTCACAAGCAATATATCTACCTGTGAGTCTTGTTTTGGCGGAGAAGGTGGGATTCGAACCCACGTGCCCTTGCGGACAACCGCATTTCGAGTGCGGCTCGTTATGACCACTTCGATACTTCTCCATGACCATAATAATATATCACAGGATCCGCAGGTTCGCAAGATGTGTTTTTGCTTTTCAGATTAAAATAAAGATGTTGCGTCAGCTTCAAGCAAGAGGGCGGCGATGGAGCAAACCTAAACAGTTGTGAAAATCCGAAAGCTGTGCTAAAATATACCTATTAATATATGGCGGATTTATTTCCTCAGCCGTGATCAGGCACAAGGAGAAGGCGATAGGCGAGACATGAGACTATATAGAGACTTTGCCGCCGAAAGAATATAAAAAAGAGGACAAAGATGACAGAGACCACATTGATATACATACTTACAGCAGTTACCGGCGTTCTGGCCGCATGTATCATTTTTCTGATGATAAGCAATAAAAATCTCATCAAGAAGATAGAGGATATGGATAAGAGCGACCAGGGAACCGTTCAGACGCTGCAGAATTCTTTCAAGACTTTTGGAGACATGATTTCTCAGAATCAGAGAGACAGCGCCGCGGCTATGGATAGGCGGCTCTTGGACCTCAACCACAGATTTTCCAATATGGCGGTAGAGAACGAGCAGAAGCTTGAAAACATCCGAAAGACCATGGAGCAGAGACTTTCGGATCTTACTGCCGACAATAACAAGCAACTTACGCAGATGCGCCAGACGGTAGACGAAAAACTTCAGAAGACTCTGGAGGACAGAATAAGCCAGTCCTTCAAGCTTGTGAGCGAAAGACTGGAGGCCGTGTACAAAGGGCTGGGAGAGATGCAGAATCTGGCGGCAGGAGTCGGAGACCTTAAAAAAGTGCTTTCCAATGTCAAGACCAGAGGCATACTGGGTGAAGTTCAGCTTGGAGCCATACTGGAGCAGATACTGACTCCCGATCAATATGCAGAAAACGTCAACGTCAAGGGCAGCGGAGGCGAGAGAGTGGAATTTGCGGTCAAGCTTCCGGGCTCAGGCGAGGGAGAAGTATGGCTTCCTATAGACGCCAAGTTCCCGGGAGATGCTTACGGCAGATTGATGGACGCATATGACAGCGGCGATACGGCAATGATAGAAGAAGCCGGAAAAAATCTGGAAAAGGTCATAAAGAGCGAAGCGAAAGACATAAAAAACAAATATATAGAACCGCCTAAGACGACTGATTTCGGGATAATGTTCCTGCCTTTTGAAGGTCTGTACGCCGAAGTGGTCCGCAGAGGCCTCCTGGAGGAACTTCAGAGGGAGTACAAAGTGAATATAGCAGGGCCCACCACCATGGCGGCTCTTTTGAACAGCCTTCAGATGGGATTTAGGACGCTGGCCATACAGAAACATTCAAGTCAGGTATGGAACATACTGGGAGCAGTCAAGACAGAGTTCAACAAGTTCGGAGACGTGCTGTCAGCTACGCAGAAGAAGATAACGCAGGCCGGCGACGAGCTGGATAAACTTATAGGCACCAGAACCAACAAGATAATGACTCAGCTTAAGAAAGTCACGGAGCTGCCGGAGGCCGCTTCGGAGCAGATACTGGATATGGCAGAGACAGACGGCGGGCAGTATAAAACAGCTGAAAATGACGAGTAGAGCCGTCAGAATATATATGAACTTGAATCTGAGATCGGGAAAGACTTATGAAGATATTTGCGATAGGAGATTTGCATCTGTCCTTTGACAAAAGAGTAGAAAAACCTATGGATATATTCGGCGAACAGTGGGCTGATCATGCTCGGCGTCTCAAAGATAACTGGGTCGAATCGGTAAGCGAAGATGACACTGTCATCATATGCGGGGACATTTCGTGGGGCCTTAGGCTTGAGGAAGCCGCCGCTGATTTTGAGTGGATAAGGGCGCTGCCGGGAAAAAAACTTCTGTTCAAGGGAAATCATGATCTGTGGTGGTCCTCTGCCGGAAAACTGAACAAGCTTTACGGAGACGAGAAGATGATCTTTCTTCAAAATGATGCGGCGCTTATTGAAGGGGACGGCGGAAAAAAGATAGCCGTATGCGGCAGCAGGGGATGGATATGCCCCGGAAGCGAAGGATTTACCGCCGAAGACGACAGGCTGTACAGAAGGGAGCTTCTCAGACTGGAAATGTCCCTTAAAGAAGGAAAAGAACTCAAGGCCGACGAGATTATCGGCGCGCTTCATTTTCCGCCAACCAACGATAAACAGCAGGCTTCGGGATTCACACATCTGCTGAGCCAATACGGGGTAAAGACCTGCGTCTACGGACATCTTCACGGAAGCGATGCTTTTAAAAACGGCCCGAAGGGCACATTTAACGGGGTCAGATATGAACTTGTTTCTCTGGATTATCTTGACGCCCATCCAAAGGAGGTAATTATATGAGTAAAGTTATATTGATAGTGACAGACAGCATGGGAGTTGGGGAACTGCCTGACGCGGCCGATTACGGCGATAGGGGGGCCGATACTTTCGGACATATTTTAGAGAGAAAAAAAGAGATGAACATCCCTAATCTGAGGAGACTGGGGATAGGCAATATACAGGGAGTTGCCTGGGAGAGGATGGCCTGTCCTAATCCTATGGGAGCTTTCGGAAAAATGGCGGAAATCTCCAAGGGAAAAGATACTATAACGGGGCACTGGGAAATCGCAGGGATATATACAGATACTCCTTTTAAGACTTACCCGGACGGATTTCCGGAAAAATTCATAAGAGAATTTGAAAAGGAGATCGGCACAGAAGTTCTCGGCAACTATCCGGCTTCCGGAACCGAGATAATACAGCAGCTTGGACCTGAGCACGAGGCCACAGGCAAACCTATAGTATATACTTCGGCAGACAGTGTTTTCCAGATCGCAGCCAATACAGAAGTCATACCTTTGGAGAAGCTTTACGATATATGCGAAAAAGCTCGCAAATTGCTGATAGGTGATGTGGCTTGCGGAAGAGTGATAGCAAGACCTTATGTGATAAAGGACGGGGAGCGGGTGAGAACTTCAGACCGCAGAGATTACGCGGTATCTCCGCCGGAGGACACAGTTCTTGACAAAGTTAAAGCCGCAGGGAAGACTGTATACGCAGTAGGAAAGATCAGCGATATATTCAACGGAAAAGGCGTGACAGAGGCAGTTCATACCAGCGGCAACATGGACGGCGTAGATAAGACTATACAGGCCATTGGAATGGATTTTGACGGATTGATATTTACCAATCTCGTGGACTTTGACTCACAGTACGGTCACCGCAGGGACCCTCTCGGATACGGCAGATGCATAGAAGAGTTCGACGCTCGCATACCGCAGATCATATCAGCCATGGGAGAGGACGATATAATGATCATATGCGCCGATCATGGCAACGATCCGGTACACAGCGGTTTTGACCATACGAGAGAATATGTGCCTGTGCTGGTCTTCGGCAAAAAAGTAAAGGCAGGCGCAGATCTTGGAATAAGAAAGACTTTTGCCGATATAGGAGCCACTGTGGCTGATATACTTTCGGCAGAGCCGACTAAGATAGGAGAAAGCTTCAAAGAGGTGATTCTATGATGAATATGGTTGACATCATCCAGAAAAAGAAAGATGGAACGGAGCTATCCGCTGAAGAAATAAAGTGGTTCATAGACGGATATGTAGGCGGAGAGATTCCCGATTATCAGATTTCCGCCCTGCTGATGGCGATATGTTTTAAGGGAATGAACGAAAAGGAAACCTTCTGTCTGACAGACGCCATGAGGTATTCGGGAGACACGATAGACTTGTCACCTATAAAAGGCATAAAAGTTGACAAACATTCTACGGGAGGAGTAGGAGATAAGACGACGCTGGTGGTAGCTCCTCTGGCTGCGGCATGCGGAGTTCCCATAGCTAAGATGAGCGGAAGGGGACTTGGTTTTACTGGGGGTACGGTAGATAAGATGGAATCCATACCGGGATTCAGAACATCTCTTTCTCCTGAAGAATTTTTGTCTCAGGTCAACGATATAGGTATTTCGGTGATAGGACAGACTGCTCATATCACGCCGGCAGATAAGAAGCTCTATGCCCTCAGAGACGTGACTGCTACCGTGGACAGCTTCGGACTGATAGCCTCAAGCATCATGAGCAAAAAACTGGCAGCAGGCAGCGACGCCATCGTATTGGACGTCAAAGTGGGAGACGGGGCTTTCATGGAAAATCATGAGGACGCGTCTGTTCTCGCCAATCTAATGGTTAAGATAGGCAACAATGCAGGCCGGCGCACGGCGGCGGCCATTACCGAGATGGGGCAGCCTCTTGGAAAAGCGGTGGGCAACAGCATAGAAGTCATAGAGGCCATAGAGACTCTCAAGGGGAAAGGACCTTCAGATATAACTCATTTGGCTGAGAAATTGAGCGGCATAATGGTATATCTCGGAGGCAAGGCAAAAACTCCAGAGGAAGGTATGGAGATGACGGCCGCAGCTCTCAGAGACGGCAGAGGTCTGGCTAAATTCAGAGAATTCGTCAGGGCTCAGGGAGGAGATCCTAAGGTTACCGAAGATTACAGCGTCTTTCCTCAACATTCACTGACGAAACAGCTGAGAGCCGGCGAAGGGGGATATGTGCAGAAGATAGAAGCCAAGAGGATAGGGCTGGCTTCACAGCATACAGGAGCAGGCAGAGCGACTAAGGAGGACGATATAGATCTTTCCGCCGGAATATACGTATGCCGGAAGATCGGAGACAAGGTAGAGCCGGGAGACGTTCTGGCTGAATTTTACGGAAATGATGAGAATAAGCTGACAAATGCCATGAAAGAAGCGTCCAAAGCTTTTTCCATAGGTGAGTCTGCGGCAGAGCCGCCGGCTTTGATAAAAGAAATAATAGGAATATGAGGGGGTACATAGATGAGCACAGTTACTGAATACGCTAAGATACAAAGAGATTTATGCGTGCAGAACGACCGTATAAAATCCGAACTATTTGAGGAATACGGAGTAAAAAAGGGTTTGAGAGACCTAGATGGTCACGGGGTTTTGACCGGGCTTACTAACATATCTCATGTAATGGGATTTAAGACGGTAGACGGCAAACAGGTGCCGTGTGACGGAGAACTCCTGTACAGGGGATATGATGTTACGGAACTTGTAAAGGGATGTATGGGAAACAGATATATCTTCGAAGAGGGAGCGTATCTTTTGCTGTTCGGCCAGCTGCCGACTAAGGAGCAGCTTTCCGAATTTGAAAATGTCCTGTATCAGTGCATGACTCTTCCTAAGAATTTCACCAGAGAGGTGATAATGAAAGCTTCCAGCTCTGATATAATGAATTCCATGACGAGAAGCATACTTACTCTTGCTTCTTATGATTCTCAGAGAGACAATCTTGATCTTGACAATGTGCTGAGGCAGTGTCTTCAGCTCATAGGACTCTTTCCGATGCTGGCCGTTTACGGATACCACGCATATAATCACTATGATAACGACGGCAGCATGTATATACACCGCCCTAAGCCTAACCTTTCTCTGGCAGAAAATTTGCTGCAAATGCTCAGGCCGGACATGAAATTTACAGATCTGGAGGCGCAGGTGCTGGATATAGCGCTACTTCTGCATATGGAACACGGCGGCGGAAACAACTCCACTTTCACGACGAGGGTAGTAACTTCTGCCGGCTCCGACACATATTCGGCCATCGCAGCCGCCATGTCATCTCTCAAGGGAAAGAAACATGGCGGGGCCAATCTCATGGTCATGAACATGATGGACGATATAAGAGAACACGTATCGGACTATTCCGACAAGGAGGAGGTAGCCGCTTATCTTGATAAGATCCTCAACAAGGAAGCTTTTGACAGAAAAGGACTGATATACGGAATGGGACACGCGGTGTATTCGCTTTCAGACCCGAGAGAAAAGGTGTTTAAGTCCTTCGTGGAAAAACTGGCAAAGGCCAAGGGCCGCGACGAGGACATGACCCTCTACAACAATATAGAAGAAATGGCTCCGAAGGTCATAGCCGGAGAGAGAAAGATCTTTAAAGGCGTCAGTCCAAATGTGGACTTTTACAGCGGTTTTGTATATGACATGCTGGACATTCCAAGAGAGCTGTACACGCCTCTGTTTGCTGTGGCCAGAATATCCGGATGGAGCGCCCACAGGATGGAGGAACTCATAACTGACAGCAAGATCATCAGACCTGCATATAAGAGCCTGGTAGTTAAGCGTGATTATATTTCCAGAGACGAGAGATGATCTGCAGGAAGATGAAAATTTAAGAGATAATTTAAAATGCCATCGGATCTGAGATCGCCGATGGCATTTTTAAAAAGGGGAATATCGAGCGCAGTGGAAATAAGAGAAGTGAGCAAAGACAAGAAACAGTATCTCGCGCTGCTCATGTCGGCTGACGAGCAGGAGGATATGATAGACAGATATATAGAAAGAGGCAGAATGTTTGTCTTATGGGACGATGGCGCTAAAGGCGAATGTGTAGTTACCGATGAGGGAAACGGCGTTCTGGAAATAAAGAATATCGCTGTTTTGGCAGAATACAGAAGAAAGGGGTATGGAAGGATTTTAATAGACTTTATCATCAGCCGTTACGAGAAGAAATATACGACGCTGCAGGTAGGAACCGGCGACAGTCCCATGACTGTACCTTTTTATGAAAAGTGCGGGTTCGTAAGGTCTCATGAGATAAAAGACTTTTTTATCGACAATTATGACCACCCCATATATGAGGCCGGCGTGCGCCTTAAAGATATGATCTATTTGAGGAGATCTTTGTCAGGTCGAGAGGATAATGAACAGAGAGGAGAATAAGATGATAGAATATGAGATAGACTATAGAGAATTGGACGCGGCCGTCTTTATTCGTTTTGTCAATGAGATATGGCCGGGGGATTATGATGAGATGAAGACCAGGTCGGCTCTGTCTAAGACTATGAATATCACTGCCTGGGACGATGGAAAACTCGTGGGTTGTCTGAGGGTACTTTCTGACGGATATTATTTCGGAACCATAACGGAGATGCTGGTTCTTCCGGAGTATCAAGGACAGGGTATCGGCAGCAGGCTTCTTAAACTGGCAGGTGAAAATACGCCTACAATGCTTTACTTCGGAGCTCAGCCGGGGCTGGAGACGTTTTACGAAAAGAACGGGTGCAGCAGGAGTCTGACATCCTACGCTTTAAATGAAAAATGACAATATAAGAAGAAGTTGTTTAAGCTGGTCATTATTCCCGGTATCGAGGCCTTTTGGCTCTTTTCCGGGAATTTTTTATTGGCAAGTCCCGGGCGACTTGGATTACAGAGCGTTTGCGGGAGTTTGACTTACACCCACAGATACTTCAAACTTAAATTTCCCGGCAGAGGCTGAAGCCTCCGTCAGCAGTCCGAGGCCGGTCTCAGCGACCGGCCTTTTTATCTATAACAAAAAGGAATAAGCAACGTAAAAAAACAAGAATTGTACTTTCCGTTTTTTTGCTTATATAATCTAACAAAGAACAATGTTAAAAAGGAGATAATCTGAAAATGGATAGAATAAAATTCGGAGTCTGTGAATTCAGTTTTCCTTATTGGGGCCCATGGGCCGTCAAGATGGCAAGTGAAGCCGGTTACAGCGGTATACAGCTTGCTGATGGCGGCGGATCCATGTACTCCTATCCGCTGAACGATAAGTGGATACAGGACGGTTACCTTGAATCCGCAGCCAAATACGGCGTACATTTACAGTCTATCCACCTCTACACTCTGGTGAGGCAGGGCTTTATACGGAGCAGTCTCACAAGCAGAGACGGAGAAGAGGGGATGGAGAGCATAAAAAAAGGTATAATAGCGGCCTCGCAGATGAACATACCCGTCGTCATGATAGAAGGGATGAGAATGTACGGCGCAGCCCAGCGCCGCCACGTATTCGATATGTACAAGTATGCGGTGGAAGTTGCCGACGCCTACGGAGTCCAGATAGCCATGGAAACCGATATAACCATGGAAGAACATTTTAAATTTCTCGACGCTTTCGACGGTAAGCTGAAGCTGTGCTTTGACACCCATAATCCGTGCATGTACGGTACCGGATATCCGCCCGACATGATAAGAGCTCTGGGAAAAGACAGGATAGACCATTTCCATATGAAGGAATCCATGCCTGACAGCGAAGGATTTATCACGAAGGAGACTGCTCCTATAGTATTGCTTGACCGGGGCGGCACTTACTTTAAAGAATCAGTTCAGGCCATAAAGGATATAGGATATGAAGGCTGGATAATCTCCGAGACTTTTTATACGAGGCCTAATCTCAATCGAGACGGCGAAAATTACGTTTCTCTTGCTAAAAGAGACGTGGAAACATTGAAAGAAGCGTTCAAAGATTACTGAACCCATTCTTAGCCAGGTCCCTTGCGTGGACGAATATCTGAGGAGGCAGAATATGATCTATATAGAGTCGGACAGCAAAGACCCTTATTTTAATCTGGCTCTCGAAGAATATGTCTTTGAGAAGATGGACAGGGAACAGGAATATTTCATGCTCTGGCAGAACGACAACACGATAGTGGTCGGAAAATACCAGAATACGGCGCAGGAGATAAATCAAAAATTTGTCGATGATAACGACATACGCGTAGTAAGACGGCTTTCCGGAGGAGGCGCCGTCTATCACGACAGAGGAAACCTGAACTTCACTTTCATAGTAGATCAGAAAAAGGGATTTGATTTTAATTTCAGAAGGTTTGCCATGCCAGTGGTGGAGGCCCTTGATTCCATGGGAATAAGAGCGGAGTTTACCGGCAGAAATGATCTTGTCATAGATGGAAAAAAATTCTCGGGGAATTCTCAATACCTGAAACAAAACAGGATCATGCATCACGGCTGCATCATGATAGACAGCAATCTGATAGACGTAGCCGACGCCCTGAAACCTAAAGAAGCAAAGTTCGAATCCAAGAGCGCCAAGTCAGTCAGGTCGAGAGTGACTACCATAAGCGCCCAAAGCTCGTTTCCCGTTACTGTGGAAGGATTTAAAAAAGCTCTGATCAGGCAGGTCATGGGAAAAGAAGAGAAAGAGAATTACAGCCTGACCGAAGAAGATCTGAGAGAGATCCGAAGACTGGCCAAAGAGAAATATTCTACATGGCAGTGGAACTACGGAAAATCAGGCAACTACAATTATTACAATCATCATAGATATCCGTTCGGATCAGTGGAAGTAAATGCGCAGGTTAAGGATGGCGTCATACAGGAGATTTCCATAAGCGGAGACTTTTTCGGCGCCGGAGAAATCACCGACGTGGAGAAAGCCCTTGAGGGAATACGGATAGATGAAAATCTTGCTTTTCATATCGCTAAAAGGATGGATATAGGAAGCTATATAAGAGGCATGACGCCTGAGGATATGCAGAAATTGCTGCGCTGAAAAGGCGGCGGAAGACAGAGAGAAGGCGTGTAAATGAATAAGACAAAAGCAGAGATCGTGTTTCAGGTAGGGATGGTAGTGCAAGATGTCGAAAAGACCATAGAAAATCTGAAGACTTATTTTGAACTGGACGAAGAGAGCATAGTCATAAAATCAACGAAAGAAAAGGCTCAGCAGGGCATCGTCACAGAAAACAAGTATAACGGTGTGCCGGTCGAATTCTACATAAAGACTGCCAGACTGAACTTCGGCGGTATAGATTTCGAATATATAGAACCCCTCTGCAAAGAGGGAGGAGACCCTTATTCGGATTGGCTGAACATACACGGGCAGGGGATACATCATATAAATATGAAGCTTGAAGACCGCAGCGTCATAGACAGTATCATGGCAGAGAAGGGTATTCCTCCCCATGTCTTTAGCAGGACAGGCGATCTAAAACTTGAGACATACGATTTCAGAGACCTTTTCGGGTTTATAGCAGAACTTGGAGATATGGTAGTCGGCCCTATGGCCGAAACGTATTACGAAGAAAAAAACAAAAATGAAAAATAGAAGAAGACGAAAGGAGACTCTAACATGGGAAGATTAGAGGAAAAAGTGGCTGTCATCACAGGTGGAGCCAAAGGTATCGGTTACGTTACATCAAAGACGTTCAGCAAGGAGGGAGCTGCTATCGTCATAGTCGATATGGATAAAGAAGCAGCAGAAAAAGCCGCTCAGGAAATCTGCAAAGAGGGCGGAAGAGCAGTGGCTGTAGTCGCCGATCTGACCGAACAGAAGGACAGAGAAAACATATTTGAAAAAGCAGTAGAAGAGTTCGGTAAAGTCGACATACTCATCAACAACGCGGGATGGGGATGCAAGCTGCCGTTTCTTGAGACAGACTTCGCCTCCTTTGACAGATCGGTAAATCTGAACATGAAGGCTACATATTATATGATACAGCTGGCCTGCAAGCAAATGATCAAGCAGGGCAGCGGCGGAAGAATCGTCAGCACGTCCTCCACGGCGGCTTTTCAGGGAGAACGCAACGGTTCGATCTATGCTGCCACCAAGGCAGGTATCATAGCTTTTTCAAGAGCGATAGCTCTCGAAATGGGAGAATACGGAATAAATATAAACTGCGTTGCGCCGGGATTCACCAGGACTAATAATAACAGCCATATCCCGGGAAGCATAGATGATAATTTCCTCAGCATAACGCCGACCAAGAGGATCAACGTAGCTCAGGATATAGCTAACGGATATCTCTTCCTGGTGTCAGATGAGGCAAGGCAGATAACAGCCCAGGTTCTTCCTATCGACGGCGGCTATTCGGGAACTCGCGCTATGCAGGCTCACCAGGACGCTTCCATGCAGGTGAAGTGATCACATACGAAAAACGTCAGTATAATCCGGCTTAAATAACTTTACTCCTTGCACATTGTCCGGGTATGGTTCCCGGACAATGTATTTTCACGATGAACGCCGCGTCATTTTAAAATTGGAGATTGGGCCAACAGAAAATCCGGGAGGATATCATGAAAAGAAAATTGGGAATATGCGAATGGTCGCTGCCCGTCTCCGGGGCTACTGCCATAGAGATAGCGGCAGAAGCCGGCTTTGAGGGGATGCAGATCGGAGAAGCAGGAGGGAGACTGGCCGCTTTTCCGCTTAATAATCAAAAAGTACAGGAAAGCTATAATCAGGTCGCTCTGAAATACGGAATCCAGCTACATTCTTTGAACTTAGGTGCGCTTTTGTCAGAAGGAACTCTCAATTATCCGCCGGACTCGTCTTGTGGCCGGCATGCCATAGAAAGTTTGACAAAGGGATTTGAAGCCTGCGAAAAGATGAATATAAGGACCGTAGTGATAACCGCAGATCCAAGGAACGAGGAACAGCTGAAGAATTCAGCGGCGCATCTCAGGCTGGCTTCAAGGATGGCAGAAGAAGCCGGAATAGAGATAGCTGTGGAATCGGCTATTCCCATAGAGGAGATATATAAACTTTTAGATCTTTCCGGGGCTTTTGAAGACGAAAGCAGGATAAAGATATGCATGGACATACTTAACCCTCTCAGGTTCGGAAGCGGAGATCCCTGCGGCCAGATGGCATCTTTCGGGAAAGACATGATAAGCCACTTTCACCTGAAGGACAGTAAAAAAGAACTGTTCGTGCCCGGGCAGAGAGGCTGCGTGCTTCTGGGAACAGGAGACGGAAAGTACGAACAGTCTGTAAAGATCATAAATGACATGGGCTTTGAAGGATGGCTGATGACGGAAAACTATTATTATCTTCCTCCTATGAACGATGGCGAGGCGGATTTCATCGCTTTGGCCTCTTGCGACCTTGAGACCATGAAAAAAAGTTTTAAAGAGGATGGCTGCAGCGCTGGCGGCAACATCTGACGCCTATATAAAACTAAGTTATGTTTTTATATTCCTTTTTTCGATTTGCTTAATGGATATAGAATTGTTACTATTTAAACATAAAAGTGACAATTATTTGTCACTTAATACGCCATTATCAAGTTCGTTTATCTATTTTATAAGGGAGAGGTAAAGTCATGAAAAAGAAAATCTTAGCGTTAAGTATGATCTTCATCATGGTCCTGGCGATGACAGCCTGCGGAAAGAGTGGCGGCAGCGGCGACCAGGAAACATGGAACTTAAAATTCAGCTTTGAAGGAAGCGAAGGTATTCGTATGAGCCAGCTCTGGAAAGAGTGGGCGGATATGATAACCGAGAAAACTGATGGAAGAGTCACCTTCACATTCTATTATGACAGCACATTACTCGATGCTAACGGCGAATATGCTCAGCTTACGGCCGGGGTAGCGGATATAGCGGATATCCACAGATATGCTTCAGACGGCTTCACTATGCTGGAGAAGTGGAAGGGATTCACAATGGGAACTCCGATAGAAGGACAAGTAGCGATAACAAAAGCACTTTTTGAAGAATTTCCTGAACTTCAAGAGGAAACATCAGGTATACACCCTTTGGCTTACGCTTTTGACGGCGGTACATATCAGCTTCTCACAGTAAATAAAGAAGTTGATTCAGTAGATGACATGAAGGGTCTAGTGATCTGGTGTGAGGCAGACTTCAACGACTTCGTAAAGGGAATGGGAGCAACTCCTGTAAATACCCCTTGGTCGGAAGTATATTCTTCACTTCAGAAAAATATGTACGACGGATTGCTGATAGCTGCAGAAACACTGGAGTCAGTGAATTTCGCGGAAGTATGTCAGTACTGCACCATGGTAAACCTCAATTATCTGACTCAGCCGGGACACTTTATGAATCTGGACGTTTGGAACAGCTTGCCTGATGATATCAAGGCGGTGTTCAACGATGAGGAAGTAGTAAACTTTATCGAGAGCAATATGGAAAAGAGCGCTCACGAATCTGAAGAAGCAGGTATTCAGTGGGCTATAGATAATCACGGTACTAAGGTGATAGAACTGTCCGATGAGGAGCAGCAGAAATTCGTAGACGTGCTCAACGAATCGAAGAAGAGTATTGCGGCGGCATTCGATGCAGAGGGACTGCCTGGTACAGAAATTCTCAATCGGATGATAGAACTAAGCAAAGAATATCAATAAAACTAATTTAAGGCAGGCACAATGATGAGTAATTATGATAAAAAGAAGATCGCGATCGTTGAAAAGAGCAGCGAGATATTGGCGATCCTGGCAGGAGTCTTCCTGTGCGTCTCTACCATATTTATGTTTGCGAATATGCTGACGAGAACGGTAGCAGATTTTAATATAAGATTTGTCTATGAGCTTTGCGGCCTGTGTGCGGCAGGGACGGCGTCTTTCGCTATCCCTTATGCCACTTTCAAATCGGCTCATTCACAGATGGATATAATAACAAGCCATATGAAACCGAGAAAAAGAGCAGTTTTCGAGGGAATCTCAGGAATATTTACAATGATAATAATGCTGTTCACTGTATATGTGCTGATTTCTTATGCATATCAGAGAACTCTGGTCATGGAAACCACCACTACCGCAGGACTTCCTACATGGATATTCAGATGGATATTTGCGATAGGCATGCTTATCACTCTGATAGCGGCAGTGGTAGAAATGATAGACATGTTTAGGATCGCTTCGGGAAAAGAAGTGGTGCGAAGCCTGGAAGAGCAGAACGCTCTTGAGGGCACAGAAGGAGCAGGAGAAGGTTTTGTCGCTGCTTTCGTTACTCAGAGAGCAGAAGAAGCAGCCGAAAAAGCTCTCGAAGAAGATCTGAAAAAAGCTGAAGCAGATAAAGACGTTGACGGAGGTGAGGAACAATGATGACTACTGCTTGTTGGATAGGCCTTGGAGCCATCGTTCTCTTCTTTATCCTAGCGCTGATGGGAGTAAAGATATGCTATGCCATGCTGGCCAGCGGTATAGCGGGGCTCATCTTTATAAACGGAATAAACGGAGCCATATCGGTTACCAGCACTGCACTGTTTTCCATGGTGTCGAGCTTTGATTATGCTGTACTGCCCATGTTCATACTGATGGCCACCATTATAACAGAGACGGGCATGGGAACTTCTCTGTACTCATCCTGCAGAACATGGCTTGGACATCTTCCTGGAGGACTGTGTATAACGTCTATAATCGCCTGCGCTGTATTTGCTGCCGTGACTGCTTTCCCTTGGGCGTCCATCATGGCGGTGGGAGCTATAGCCCTGCCTGAAATGGCTCGTTATAAATATGATAAAAAGATGGCGTTAGGTTCTATTGCCGCAGGTTCAGAGCTGGGGGACCTGATTCCTCCTTCGTCCATGTTCATCGTATACGGTATGATGACAGGTACATCCATAGGAACACTCCTCATATCCGGAATTATGCCTGGAATACTGATGGCGGGACTGTATGTCATAGTGATCTTGATCTGGTGCAAAGTAAAACCCAATGCGGGACCTCGTAGCCCGAAGACCACAGCAAAAGAAAAGATCATGGCGCTGAAGGATGTATGGGCCCTGTTAGTAGTAATAATGTTCGTAATGGGAGGTATTCTGTTTGGAATATGTACTCCTACAGAAGCCGGAGCTCTCGGCGCAATGTTGGCATTTATAATCGCATGCCTGCAGAAGAAGATGAGCTTTAAGATATTCAAACAGATACTCATATCAGGCGGCAGCATGATAGGTATGATATATATGGTAATAGCGGCGGCTATGATAATGAAACAGATGATAGCCCTGTCCGGTCTGCCGTTCACTATCTCTCACGCTGTAATGAATATGCACCTGCCTAATATACTGCTGATCATCGTAATCTTGATCGTCTATATAATCTTAGGCATGTTCGTAGACTGCATGTCCATGGTTTTACTGACCGTGGGAATCTTCCTGCCTATCGTTCAGGACTGCGGATTCTCGGCCATCTGGTTCGGAGTAATCTTAGTAAGGATGGGAGACATCGGCGGATTGACTCCTCCTATGGGAATGACTGCATTCTTCCTGAAAGGCCTGGCAAAAGAACCTCTGGTAGATGTATTCAAAGGCGTCATACCGTTCCTGATTGCCGACTTTGTGGGACTGGGACTGCTGGTGGCATTCCCGGCCATATGCGAATGGCTGCCTTCGGTGTTAGGTTACGCTATAACTTAAGCAAAAAATATATCTTTTTATCCGGGCGCATGAAGACATGCGCTCGGATTTTTTAAAAGTCGCCGAAAAAAACGGCGCTGAGGAGGATGGTATTATGAAGAAAAAAGGAATTATAAATCCGGATTTGGCTTATGCGCTGGCAGACCTCGGACATATGGACAGCTTCGTGATCTGCGACATGGGCTTTCCCATTCCCAAAGATGCAAAGAGGATAGATCTGTCAGTGGTAGCAGGCATGCCGGAGTTCCTGCCGGTTCTGAAGGCTTGCCTGAATGAAGTAGCAGTTCAGGAAATGGTATTGATGGAGGGCGTCGTATCGTCTAACGAATATCTCCACGACCAGATACTGCACATGGTACACAATCAGGAGGTGGGCTATCTTTCTTTTGCGGATTTCAGAGAAAAGGTAAAGGACGCTAAATTTTTCATAAGGACGGGAGAAAAGAGACCCTGCTCCAACATATTTATGGTAACTTCTTCCGGCGCGGAGGAAAGAGTAGCAAAGTATGATATAAGTTTTATATAATTAAAAGTGATATCTCCATATTACTTTTAAAACTTGGATTTTTTGAATAGATCTTGTTAAAATTTATGTCAAGAAGACTGACAAATTATTGTCAGCTAAAAAACTTAGACGAGGTAGACAAATGAAAGGGAAAAAGATTTTAGCAGTATTGCTGACGTTCGTGATGATTTTTGCGATGACAGCCTGCGGAGGCGGAGCAAGCGGAGAAGATAAGGTTTATAATCTGAAAATAAGCCTGGAGCCTTCTGAAAGTAATTTTATGGCGGAAAACTGGAGAGAGTGGGCTGACGCAGTCACAGAAGCTTCTGACGGCAGGCTGCAGTTCACTTTCTATTATGATAATACTCTGGTAGACGCCAATGCTCAGTATCAGCAGCTGGTGTCGGGAGTAGCTGATATCGCAGACGTACACCGCTATGCTTCAGACGGATTCGTGATTACAGAGAACTGGAAGCTCTTGACGGCAGGTATACCTGTAGATCAGCAGACTTCTCTGTCATATAAGTTCCTGGAGGAATTTCCTGATGTAGCTGACGAGTTCAAAGATGTGAAGATACTCGCTCATACATATTCCGGAGGCGGAGCCTACGATATTCTGACTGTTGATAAAGAAGTCAAGACTCCTGCCGATCTTAAAGGAATGACTATATGGTGCGAGGCAGACTGGAATGAGTTCATAAAGGCCTGCGGAGCCACGCCTGTAAATACACCGTTCTCAGAAGTGTATTCTTCACTTCAGAAGAACATGTACGACGGACTGATGATCGCCGCCGAGACTCTTCAGTCATGCAACTTTGCTGAAGTCTGCGACTATGTGACTATGATAAACTTCTGTTATATGAGCGGCCCGGGACATCTGATGAACATGGACGTATACAACAGCCTGCCTGATGATCTTAAAGCCATCATCAACGATGAAGAACTCATCAAAAAACTTGAGGATGCCAACAGAGAAGACGGATTCGGACTTGAAGAATCTTCTATAAAATGGGCCCAGGACACTTACGGCGTAACTGTAGTGACTCCTACTGAGGAGGCAGAAGCTGAGTTCCTGGAACTGCTTACAGAAGCTAAGGGCACTCTGGCCGAGAAACTCGATTCACAGGGACTGCCAGGAACACAGATGGTAGAAGCAGTTGCCGAGTGGGCGGCTCAGTAGACTATGATATGAGATCATAAAGGAGCCTGCGGACGAATTAGGAGGATCCGAAGATGACGAAGATACAAGAAGTAAAGATCCTGCCCGAGGCAGAGAAAAAAGCAGATGTGCATTTTGTCTTTCAGATAGCTATAGCCACTTCTGACATGGAAGGCCTTTTGAATAACTGGAAAAACCTGTTCAATATAGATGATTCCGCCGTCATAAAACGCTGTACTAAAGATCTGTTCGATAAGGGCGAATTTGACGGAGGCAACTATTACGGCAGCCCGTGTCAGTTTTTCATAAAATACTGCCGGTTTGACCTCGGGAATATGGACATTGAAATAATAGAGCCTCTGGATAAAAATCCTGGCAATCCGTATTCAGACTTTCTCATAAGAAACGGGGGAAAGAGCGGTATACAGCATATAGCCGTCAGAATGGCAGACAGAGAAGGCTTCAAGAAGACCATGAGCGATATGGGGATAGTGCCTATGCAGAAGGCCGTCTTGGGAAAACCTGACGAGAACGGCTTTGTCAAGGATTGTTATTTCTACGATCTGCTGGATCAACTGGGAGTAATCCTGGAGATAGGAAGCGTAGTGGTAGGGCCTATGGCCCGCGACCCGAGAGCGGGCAACCCGAAAAATTACAGGGAACGTTAGATGATACCGGAAGAAGAACCTTTGAATATCTGTTTCTTGGCGTGATGAGTTGAAGAAAGGACAATATTATGAAGAAGAAACTTTTGACCGTGATGCTCATAGCTTTGCTGGTGTTTGCCTTTACGTCCTGCGGGAAATCATCGGAAGCCGGTGAGGAGAATTACAACCTTAAGTTCAGTTTAGCCGTCTCCGAGTCTAATTTCCAGGCGGAAAGCTGGCGCACCTGGGCAGACGCTGTAACAGAAGCTACAGACGGAAGAGTTACGTTTACTTTCTACTACGACGATACGCTGATAGACGCTAACGCAGAATATCAGCAGCTGCTTTCAGGCGTTGCGGATATAGCAGACGTCCACAGATACGCCAATGACGGCTTCAACATTTCGGAAGTATGGAAGAGCTTGACGTCAGGTATTCCGGAAGACGCCGCAGTGGATTTTTCTTACAGACTCTATGAAGAATTCGACGCCATATCCGACGAGTTTAAAGACGTAAAAGTCTTGGCTCAGGGATTTAACGGCGGCACCATGTATCAGCTGCTGACTGTAAATAAAGAGGTGAAACAGCCTTCTGACATGGCGGGACTGACCATATGGTGCGAAGCAGACTGGAACGGCTTTGTGGAAAAATGCGGAGCTACTCCTGTAAATACTCCGTTTTCTGAAGTGTATTCTTCGCTTCAGAAGAACATGTACGACGGAATGTTGATACCTACGGAGACTCTCCAGTCCTGCAATTTTGCCGAAGTATGCAAATACTGTGTAAAGCTGAACCTAAGCTATGCCAGCGCTCCGGGACACCTGATGAATATGGATACATGGAACAGCCTTCCTGACGATATCAAAGAGATCATCGACAGTGAAGAGATAAGAAGCGTGGTGGAAAAAGCCAATGTAGAAGGCTTTAAATCCGCCGAGGAAGGCGCCATGGAGTGGGCAGAAGAGACTTACGGTACAAAGGAGGTCGTCCTGACTGACCAGCAGCATGACGCGTTTATGGAACTTGTAAAAGAAGCCAATCTGGAGAAAGCGAAAGAACTTGACAGCAAGGGATTGCCGGGAACAGAGATAGTAGAGGCTCTGGCAAAATGGACCGCAGAATGGAAATGACAGGTGTAAACTGCTTTAGCAGGCTTTGAGAAAGCCCGCAGAGCCTGCTTTGAATCGTTCGGAGCGAAAGCTCCCCTTTAAATTGATCAAGAAACAGACTATATGAACCGGGCGTTATCGGTGAGCTCCTCTGTAAGACACAGCAAGCGCATCGTATTCGCCCGGTTTTTACCGATAAGACGAATATAGACAGGAGGAAACGAGATGAAAAATGTACAGACAGTGACAGGAACCGTGGCTACCGATAAACTGGGATCGGTACTGATGCACGAGCATATCTACAGTTCCAGCATGGGAGTCGCCCTCAGCTACCCTCAGCTTTATAAAGAAGGAACGGAAGAGAAGATAGAGAAAGACCTTAAAGAAATGAAAGCCAACGGGATAGAAACAGTAGTAGACGCGACGCCTGTAGGCCTTGGCAGAGATGTGAGAGGGCTGAAACGAGCCAGCCAGAAGACTGGGGTAAATATAATAGCCACCACCGGCTGGTGGGGAATGGAGCCGCCTTACGCCGGATCTATTCCGGAGGAAAAATGGGCGACGGCATTTGCAGACGATATAAATAAAGGCTGTGACGGTACAGATATCAAAGCCGGAATATTGAAGGCGGCTATGGACAAGGAAGGCCCTACGCCATGGAACATAAAGACTCATCATGCCGTAGGTATGGCGCAGATAGAGACGGGAAAGAAGATCATGCTTCATACCTACTGCCCTACGGAGACTCCCAGACATCAGCTGAGACTTCTGAAAGAAGTGGGAGTAGACATGAAGGACGTTTCGGTAGGACATATTCCGGAGACTACCGATATAGATTTCGTAAAGTGGATATACGATCAGGGAGTGTGGCTTGGCATAGACAGGATGCCTATAATAACGCTGCCGGGAGAGTATGCGGTAGCGACAGAAACCAGGATAAAATTCATAAAGACTATGCTGGATGAAGGCATGGGTGACAGAATGTTGTTTTCCCATGATATATTCAGCATGTCAACGTTGTTCGACTATCAGCCTGAGGATATACTCGAATACATCGGAGGCATATGCCCCGAGAGATTCTTATTCATAAAGAAAAGAGTATTCGGAAAACTGGCGGAGATGGGAGTCGACCCTGAATACTTGTGGAACTTAACCATAGAAAACCCTAAAAGATTTTTTGAAGGATAAAGATGATGGAAAGACAACAGATAAAACAGATCTTCGGTATAGTATGCGTGGTAGAGGATTTGAAGGAAGCCACAGAGAACTGGAGAACCATGGTGGAATTTGACCCGGGCTCTGTCAGGACAGGAAAGAGCGCCGAAAACGTCAAGCATATATACCGGGGCAAAGAGATAATGTGCCGGTACAAATATATGGATTTCGACATGGGAGGAGTCAGAGTCAGACTGATAGAGCCGGAAAATAAATCGGGCGGCGACCCTTATTCCGACGCATTATCAAAGAGAGGCCCGGGGTTCCATCATCTGATGGTATATCCAGAAAACCGGGAAGAACTGATAGAAAGATATGATGAGGAAGGTATAAAACCTTCTCTGATAGAAGAGAGCGGGGAAGACGTGTATCTGATATATGATTTTGAACAGGATACAGGCCTTTGCGTCGCTCTGCATGACGAAATCACAGGGCCCTGCGCCAGAGTATGAGGAGGACGTCAGGAGTCTGATATAGGAGGAAAAAATGAAAGCGCTATTGTATAAGAGCGGCGGCCGGGACAACGCGGAAATCTGTCAAGTTCCGGATCCCGTCTGCAAAGATACTCAAGTATTGATAAGAGTAATGGCCTGCGGAATATGCAAACCTGCGGATTCAAGCCACGACAACGCAACTTCCATGTTGGGAGAATATCCTGTAATACCGGGACACGAGTTTGCCGGCATAGTTGAAGCCGTAGGAAAAAAAGTGACGAGATTCAAACCGGGAGACAGGGTGGCGGTAGATAACGGCGCCCCATGTATGACCTGTTATTACTGCCAGAGAGGGCAGTTCGCTTTCTGTGAAAATTACAAAGCCCTCGGTCAGAGCATAGACGGAGGCTTTGCGGAGCTGGTGGTCTCGCCCGAAAGCCACGTATACGCCGTCCCGGGCAATGTGTCCATGAGAGCGGCGGCGCTGAGCGAACTGGTGGGCTGCGCGTATCACTGCATAGACAGATGTGAGATACCGCAGGCGGCAGACGTACTTATTCTGGGAAGCGGGGCCAGCGGCATGCTTTTGGCCATGCTGGCTAAAAACACTCAGGCCGGAACGGTTACCATAATAGACTCTGTAAAGAGCAAGCTAAAGAAGATAGAGACGAAGGGTGTCAACACGGTGCTGGTGGACAGGAGCGATTACGCTATACACGAAGCTGAATTAAAGAGACAGTTCCCAAAAGGCTTTGATGTGATAATAGACGCGTGCGGCAACGCGCAGCTCATAGAAAGCAGCTTTGAACTTTTAAAGGCTCAGGGCAAATTCTTGAATTATTCCTTTGCCTCTACAGACAAAAAAGATATTACACTCAACATGTCTCTCATAGCCCGAAAAGAACTCAGCTATATGGGAACTACTTTTCAGCATCATAATTTTGAGCAGGTGCTGCGTTCCATGGAGACCGGCAGAGTGGACCCGGAATTTATCATATCTGACGTATATCCTCTCGACCGCTACTTTGAAGCGTTGGACAAGAATATGAGCGACAGCGAGGCTATCAAGATACTCATAGAGCCAAACGGTCCATCCGAGGGAAGATGAGACGGAAGGACGAAGGGAGATAAAATGAAGGAATTTAAATTTGCATCCTGCGAATACTGTTTTCCCGTATGGGGGTCTCTGGCGGTAGAGATGGCCGCCGAGGCAGGCTTTGACGGAATAGAAATCACAGACGGCGGAGGATATTTGCAGCCCCATCCCGACAACAACGGATTTGTGGAATATGAGAGGCTGGGTCTTGATCTCAGCAGACAGGACAATTTTCCACTGACGGATCCTTTTATTCAGGACGACTATATGGAGGCCGCAGCCAAACATGGGATAAAGCTCATGGGTATATATTTATATCTGCTGGAGAATCAGGGATTTATTAAAAATTCCGACGACTCAAAGCAGGGGCAGCATTGCCGTGAAACGATAAAAAAGGCCGTAGAATCGGCAGCCGTTATGGGGATACCGCAGGTGACTCTGCCTGTGAGAGGGCTATTCGGAGTTTTTCAGCATGAATATGCCTTTCAGAAGATAAAATACGCGCAGACTATCGCAGAGGAAAATGGAGTACGGCTGCTGATAGTCAGCGACGGAGCGGCCCGGTGGCAGAAGGAGATAGTGGACAGGACAGAGGGAAAGGCTAAGCTCTCTTTTAATACTCTGGATCCTGTGGTCTGCGCCTCGGGAGCAGCTCCCGAGATGATACAGGAACTGGGAAAGGAATACATAAGACAGATTAGGGCAAGAGACCTGAAAGCCGGCCCCGATGGATTCGTAACCCGCTTAGGCGGCGAAAATACAACATTGGCCACAGGAGACGCCGACTTCCTGCAGAGCGCCGAGGCGATAAAGAAAAGCGGTATCAGCGGCTGGGTGGTATCTGAGACTCCGTATTACAGCGGGCAGATAAACAAGGTCGGCGGTGATTTCTGCGAAGCGGCATCAAGAGATGTAAAGTTACTGAAGACAGTTTTTGGCGGAGGACTATGATGACGAGATTTCAATTTGCGGCCTGCGAGTGGGCCTTTCCGTGCTGGGGAGATTTGGCAGTAAAGATGGCTCATGAAGCAGGGTTTACGGGAGTACAGCTGGGTGACGGAGGCGGTTCCATGCAGGGCTTCCCGCTGAGAAACAAGAGAGTACAGGACTATTATCTGAATATTGCCGTCAAATACGGCATGAGCTATCCTCAAATACATCTCTATACTTTAGGACATCAGGGATATTACAGAAACAGGCCAAAGAGCAGAGAAGGACGCATATGCAGAGAGAGCATCAAGCAAGGCATCATAGCCGCGTCGGAGATGGGAGTACCTTGCGTGACCATAGACGCCATGAGGCTCAACGATCCGGCGAAGAAAGCCTATGCCATAGCCGCTACCGATTATGCGGTAGCCTTGGGAGAAGAATACGGAATAAACATAGCGGTTGAGACTGATATGACCCTTGAGGATCATTTTACTTATATCGACAGATACGGCGGAAAGCTCAAATTATGCTTCGACACCCACAACCCGTGTATGTACGGCACCGGATATCCGCCTGATATGATAAGAGCGCTGGGAAAAGACAGGATGGATCATTTTCACATCAAGGATAACGGCGGCAACAGGGACGGATATGTCAATGTAGAGTCTCCGCTGGTTCCTTTTGGAACGGGAATCACATTTTTTGAAGAATCGGCCCGGGCGGTCAAGGAGATTGGATTCAGAGGATGGATAGTGTCTGAAAATATGTATTACCATCCGTCCATGATGAAAGGCGCAGTCGACTATATAGACGCAGCACGCCGGGATGTAGAAGCCTTGAAGAAGGCTTATGGAACGGAGGAATAAGATGACTAAACTCAATATGGATCTGGTCTGCCAGGTAGCCGTAGTAGTTCCTGACCTGAAAAAGGGTCTGGAGTCCTTCAGAAGGCTTTTCGGAATAGACGAGGACTCTCTTTCCTATTCTGATTCCACAGACGCCTATAGAGAAGGCAGGCTGAAAGAGGTCAAGTATAACGGCGTAGAAGGAGAATTCCACTATGAACAGTACAACTTTTTCATGGGCGGAATGGATATAGAAATGTTTGCTCCTCTTAAAGGCTATGAAGATGAGGTAAACCCGTTTACAGACTTCTTGAGAGAAAACGGCCCCGGCATACATCATCTCAACATACGGATGGTCAACAGACAGGAGGGAATAGACTACTTAAAAAACGAATTGGGAAAGATTCCGCTCTACGACCTGTATCATCTCGGAAGACACTGTGCCTACTATGATTTGAGAAAGGAACTGGGGATAATAGTAGAATACGGGATGAGGGTGGTAGGCCCCAGAGCCGCTATGACAGAAGAAGAGATAGAGAAATTGACTGCCTACGGCAGCAAACTTGATGAAATAAATGGGAGACGATGATGAAAGCAGTTTTATATAAAAAAGGAGGAAGGGATAACGCCATTTTTACAGATGTACCTGACCCTGTATGCGGTCCGGAGGACGTGCTGATAAGAGTATACGCGTCGGCCATCTGCAAGCCGGCCGATTTTGCTCACGACGGCGGATACTCCGTCTTCGGCAGATATCCGCTGATACCGGGACACGAATATTCCGGCATAGTGGAGGCGACAGGAGAAAAGGTGACACGCGTCAGGAAGGGAGACAGAGTGACGGCGGACGCTAATAAACCTTGCGGAAATTGTTATTTCTGCCGCAGAGGAGAAGTTCAGTTCTGTGACAGAAATGAAGCATACGGACAGACCATGAACGGTGGCTTCGCCCAGCTTGTGGCAGTAGATGAAAGCCTCGTTCACATAGTGCCGGACAGCGTATCCATGAAACAGGCTGCCATGAGCGAGTTGGTGGCGTGTGCATTTAACTGCATGGAGAGATGTAATTTCAGATACGGAGCAGATGTACTCATATTGGGCTGCGGAGCCAGCGGAACCATAATTGCGCAGATGACTGCCAGCGCGCAGGTGTCTTCTGTGACGGTCATGGACAGCGTCAGCAGCAAGCTGAAGAATATAGAGAAAATCGGAGCAGAAACCGTTCTTTTGGACAGAGAGAATCGACAAGGCTACTGGTCGGCCTTAAGAGAGCGCTTTCCTCACGGGCTGGACTACATAATAGATACAACGGCCGATTCAGAGCTGATAACTGAAAGCTTGGGGCTGCTGAAAAAGGGCGGAACTTTTGTCAACTATGCGTTTCAGAATAATGTCCGGGAGTCGAAGAAGGTGGAGATAGACACTAAGATGTTTGCCACAAGGCAGCTCAGCTACATCGGTTCGACATTTTCACATTACAGGATAGATCAGGCCCTCAGAGCCATGGAGACAGGTCAGGTAGATCCGTGCATGGCAGTCACAGCTGTTCTCCCTCTCGAGAAATTTTTTGAAGGGATGGATATGATGCGAAACGATGAAGAAACCGTCAAGGTGATATTTGAGCCTAACGGCCCGTCGGATTCAGTATAAATCCTTGTAATAAAGCTCTATGAATTTTGTGTATTGGCAAAATTCGAGAAAAACAAGTAACATTAAAGATAGAAAAAGAAAGATATCGGCCTTGCAGGCCGGATATGTTTAACGAAAAATCACGAAAACGGAGGATATAGATCAAGATGGCAGATTTATCTTTATTGCTTGAATTTTATGAGAACCTCGTAAAGAGCCGAAGATTCGACGAGCTGCTTTGGGACGCCTATGTAAACGGCAAACCTCTCGGAATGACTCATCTGGGTATCGGAGAAGAGGCTGTAGGGACTGCAACGATGAAAGCGTTCAGAGACACGGATATAGTTTGTCCTCATCACAGGAGCCACGCTCATATATTGATGAGGGGCTGCGATATGAGATCGATGCTTTCAGAGACGCTGCTTAAATCTACCGGTACATGCAAAGGTAAGGCCGGAGAAGCTCATTTTGTAGACGCGTCAAAGAATCTTTATGTGCTGGGAGGCACTCTGGGACCATGTTACACGGTACCGGTGGGATTCGCCTACAACTTCAAACACGAGGGCAAGGGAAACATAGCCGTAGCTTATTCGGGAGACGGCTCCACCTGCGAGGGACCTTTTTATGAAGGCGTAAATATGGCGGCTGCTTTTAAGCTTCCGGTGCTTTTCATAATACAGAACAACTTCTTCGCAATTTCAGAAGACTTCAGAAAGATGACGGGTCTGAACAGACTGGCAACACGAGCCGCAGGCTTCGGCATACCGGGAGTCACGGTGGAAAACGGAAACGACGTGGAAGAAGTCTATGAAGCGACGATGAAGGCCGCCGAATATGTGAGAGAAGGCAACGGTCCTATGATACTGGAGATAATGACATGGAGAAAGATGGGCCATGCGCCTAACGAGGCAGGCACTAAGTATAAGGATCCCGCAGAGCAGAAAGCGTGGCTCGAAAAAGATCCCATCAATATGCTTACGGCAAAGCTTAAGGAACAGTACGGCGTGACCGATGAAGAACTTAAGGCCATAGATGACAGAGTCGAAGAGCAGCTGACTGACGCGTGGGAATATGCCGAAAGCGCCCCTTACAGCCAGCCTGAAGTAGCGCTGAAGCACATATACGCCGGATGCTAAGGAGGTAAGGAGATATATGGAAACTAAAAAAATGACATATATGCAGGCTCTGCGTCTGGCGATGGACGAGGAAATGGCCCGCGATGAAAAAGTTATACTTTTGGGGCAGGACGTAGGTATTCTCGGAGGAGCCTACGGAGTCACAGGAGACCTCTATCACAAGTACGGCCCGGATAGGATCATCGACTCTCCTCTGGCAGAGAACGCTATAGTGGGATTCGGAATAGGCGCCGCCATGACCGGCTGGCGACCTATCATGGAGATAATGAAGATGGACTTCAGCATGTGCTCGTTAGACCCTATAGTAAACCATCTTGCCAAATACAGATATATGTCCGGAGGACAGATAGAAAAAATGCCGGGGGTGGTAAGGACTGCCATCGGAGGAGGAACGAGATCCGGCCCTCATCACAGCCAGTCCGTATACGGCCTGTTTGCGGCTTTCCCGGGACTTAAGGTGGTATGCGCTTCCACGCCGGAGGACGCCAAGGGTCTGCTCAAAGCGGCTATCCGTGACGACGATCCTGTATTCTTCTGCGAAGAGGCTGCCGCGTACAGAATAAAAGGCGAAGTACCGGTAGATCCGGACTTCATAGTTCCGATAGGAAAGAGCAGAGTTGTGTGCCAGGGAGACGCGCTTACGATAGCAGGATTTGGAACAGCAGTCCTCAAAGCCACCAAGGCGGCCCAGATGCTCAGGGAAGAAGGCATCGACGTGGAACTGATAGACTTGAGAAGCCTCAGGCCTCTGGATCTGGATCCGGTGATAGCCTCGGTAAGGCGTACAGGAAAACTGCTGCTGGTAGATGAATTTACCGAGACTTTCGGCATCACGGGAGAAATCGCCTTTCAGGTAACCAGAGATTGTTTCGACGTTTTAAAGTCTCCGGTGGAAAGATGTACTCTGCCGGACACCATAATACCTGCGGCGCCTACGATGGAAGACTTCGTAATGCTTTCGCCGGCAAAGATAGCAGACAGAGCTAAAAAGATGATAGATAAGAAATAAAAACAGGAGGAAATTAAGATGGCAAAAGTTGTGAATATGCCTAAGATGGGCGAAGCTATGGAAGAGGGACAAATCGTTTCCTGGATGTATGAAGAAGGCGACAAGGTGGAAAAGGGAGAACCGCTGTTTGAACTCATGACAGACAAGTCCACCATGGAATTTCCATGCCCTCAGTCGGGCACTCTTCTCAAGATTCTGGTAGAATGTGAAGAAGACTATGACTGCGGAACACCTATCTGTATCATAGGAGAAGAGGGCGAGGATATCTCGGGACTTCTTTAAGAGAGACAGGAGGAACAGAGCAAGCATGAAACAGATTTCACAGACCATTCCTTATAAAGGAATGATTAAATCCATAGGCAAGAGGATGGAAGTCAGCGGCGCATATCCCATGTCATATCAGGGAATATATGTGGATGTCACAGACCTGTTGGATTTCAGAAAAAAGATAAACCAGGAGAGAAATGTAAAGCTGACAGTAAACGACTACATCGTAAAGGCCGCCAGCATATCGCTTCAGAGAGTACCGATCATGAACTCATCCTTCAACGAGGATATGACCCAGATACAGATGTACAAGTCATGCAACATAAGCGTGATGACGGCATCCAAGAAGGGACTGGTAGCTCCTGTCCTCAAAGAGACTCAGGACAAGACTATTTTCCAGCTGTCGGAGGAGATGAAAGTTCTGATAGACAAAGCTAACGAGGGAAAGCTAAGCCCCGACGATTATGCGGACGGTACATTTGGAATCACCAATATAGGAAAACTTAATTCTTTCGATTCCGTGCCGCTTCCTATGCCTCCGGAGCCGGCCATAATGACGGCATGTACGGCGAAGAAGATGCCTGTGGTTCTGGATGACGGAAAGGATACTATAGCGGTCAGGATGATGATGAAGCTGGTCATCGGCGGTGATCACCGCATACTGCAGGGAGTACCGCTGGCGCAATTTATAAACAGTATGAAGGAGTTGCTGGAAGATCCGGCTTCTCTGTTAGACTAAGGAATTTTGAAAGCCCCGGATTTGAACTCTTCGGGGCTTTAGATTTTATATCGCCATCTTTTGGCGGAGAAAAGGAGAAACGAATGAAACTGTATGTGCTGGATCTGGGAAAAATCGTGATGAAAGGCGATAATCCCGTAACCGATGAAAAAGAAGGAGGCGAGGCGGCGATTCCCGTCTGCGCTTTTCTGATAGATTCACCGGAGGGAAAGATATTGTTTGACGCCGGATGCCACCCTCAGGCTATGGAGGGAGCGTGGCCTGAGGCCATGTGCGCTAACCCTTATGTGTTCGGCCGGGAAGCTACATTGCTAAGCCGCCTGAAGCAGATAAACGTAGAGCCTTCAGAGATAAGATACGTGGTGGCCTCTCACCTTCATCTCGATCATGCGGGAGGTCTTCACCTGTTTCCGCAGGCAGTGACTTATGTTCAGGAGCAGGAGCTTTTGAAGACCATGAAAGACCATGAGAATGGCGAGCCTGACATCTTTCACATGGAATGTGACGTAAAGAACTGGATAGATTTCGGAGTGAAATGGAAGACGGTCAATTCTGACCGGCCTGTCAGCATATGCGACGGCGTATCCGTGATAGATCTCAAAAGCGGACATTCCTTCGGCATGCTGGCGCTCAAGGTAGATTTAAAGTGCGGCACATTCCTCTTGGTATCGGACGCCGCTTATTCGGCGCTTTATTACGGCCCTCCGGCCAGACGCTCGGGAGCTATATATGATGACGAAGGATATTTTGAGGCCATAGAGGCAATCAGGAAATATGAAGAAGAATATGATGCGATGGTAATATTCGGCCATGATATGGATCAATTCATAAGTTTGATAAAATCCACCGAAGGATTTTACGAATAGCGGATTCGTTCAGGTTATCAATTCCGATAACTTATATATATTTTTATTTGATTTTTAAAACTGCTATACTTTATTTAGATATAGCGCTTTGACATGTGCAAAAAACGAAATAAACCTTGCGGAGGTAAATATGAAAACAGTCATCATAGGCGGAGGCCCGGGAGGCTATACCGCCGCCATAAGAGCGGCCCAGCTGGGAGCGGAAGTAACGCTGATAGAAAAAGATTCCATGGGAGGAACGTGTCTCAACGTAGGATGTATACCTACCAAGGCGCTGATACACTCGGCGGATCTTTACAGGAAAATCAGGACGGAGGCAGGTAAAAACGGCATAATTATCGGTCAGGATGTGACCTGCGACTTTGAATCCATGCAAAAGAAAAAGTCCCAGGTAGTTAAGCAGCTGGTGACAGGCGTCGGCTCTCTGATGAAAGCCAACGGCATCAGAGTGATAAAGGGAACTGCCGCATTTACCTCGGACAAAGCCGTAGAAATACGCTCGGAAGGAGAAACTTCGGAGCTCACTTTTGACAAGGCAGTCATAGCGTCGGGTTCTATCCCTTCTGCATTGCCTATCGAAGGAGCGGAGCTTGCGGGAGTAGTGGACAGTACGGGGGCTTTGTCCTTCGATGAGATCCCCGGCTCTCTGTGTATAATCGGAGGCGGAGTCATAGGAATCGAGATGGCCCACATCTACAGCAGTCTGGGAAGCAAAGTGACCATAGTCGAAATGCTTCCGGACATTCTGATGAACATGGATTCAGACATAACGGCTGTGATGAGAAAGATAATGAAAAAGAATAAAGTATCCATCCTTACAGGAACGAAGGTAGGCGGCATAGAAGAGGCCGGCGAAGCTCTGTCGGTAAAGGTTACCGATGACCGGGGAGAGGAAAGCGTGATTGAAGCCGAGAAGGTCCTCATGTGCGTAGGTCGCCGCCCTGCCACTGAAGGTTTAGGCCTTGAAGCGGCAGGAGTAAAGACTGAAAAAGGCAGAATCATAACAGACGAAAACTTCAGAACCACCTCTGAAGATATATATGCCATCGGCGACTGCACGGGAGGCATAATGCTCGCCCATGTGGCTTCGGCAGAGGGAATAGCGGCTGTAGAACACATCATGGGAAAGACTCCTAATATAGATTTCGATACAGTGCCTTCCTGTGTCTACACCTCTCCGGAGCTGGCGGGAGTAGGACTCACCGAGAAAGGGGCCTCCGAAAGAGGAACAGACTACATAACGGGAAAATTCCCGATGATGGCCAGCGGGAAGGCCTTGATAGAGGGCGAAACTTCCGGCTTGGTGAAGATAATAGCCGAAGCAGGTACGGGCAAAGTTTTAGGACTTCACATCTGCGGCCCTCAAGCCACAGAGCTAATAGCAGAAGGCGCGCTGGCTATAAGGATGGGAGCTACCGCAGAAGATATAATATCTACTATTCACGCCCATCCGTCTGTGGCAGAGACGATACAGGAAGCGGCGCATGATTTATTAGGAAGTGCGCTGAATATGCCGCCGGCCAGATAGAAGCGGCTCGGCAGAAAGGAAAAGGAATGTCAGACTACATAATCTTAGAAAAAGACAAGGCTACGGCGATTATCACCATATCCAGAGAGAAAGCCCTCAACGCTCTCAACAGTCAGGTGATGGACGAGCTTTCTCAGGCTATAGACGTCGTAAAAGCCGACAAAGACATAAGAGCTCTCATAATAACGGGAGCCGGCAGAGCTTTTGTCGCCGGAGCGGACATAGGAGTCCAGAGCGTTTTTGACGTAAGAGAAGGCCGCCAGTGGGGAAGAAGAGGCTCGGCGGTATTCAGGGAGATTGAGCTCCTCCAGATACCTACCATAGCGGCAGTCGGAGGGTTCGCCTTGGGAGGTGGATGCGAACTGGCTCTCTCATGCGATATGATAGTGGCTGACGAAAAGGCCAAGTTCGGACAGCCGGAAGTATCGCTGGGCATCACGCCGGGATTTTCCGGCACTCAGAGGCTGCCGAGAAGAATAGGAACGGCTAAAGCCAAGGAGATGATATTCACGGGAAGAATGATAGACGCCTATGAGGCGGACAGAATAGGTCTCATCAACAAGATAGCAGAGTCGGGCAAGCTCATGGACGAGGCGAAAACTTTAGCAGAGTCCTGTATAAAAAATGCCCCTGCGGCGCTCCGATACGCCAAGGCCTGTATAGACAGAGGCATGCAGACCGATATAGACACCGGAATAGCCATAGAAAACGAGCTTTTTGCCATGTGCTTTGCCACGGAAGACCAAAAAGAAGGCATGAAGGCATTTTTAGAAAAGAGAAAACCAGTCTTTAATGATAACTAACACAAGGAGGACATAATGGAATTCACATACTCAAGAGAGCAACAGATGGTAAAGAAAATGCTGAGGGAATTCGCAGAAAAAGAGATAGCGCCCATAGCAGGTGAAATCGACGAAAAAGCCATATACCCCTGCGAGACCATAGGCAAGCTGGCAAAGCTTGGCCTTATGGGCATGCCGTTTCCTGCGGAATACGGAGGAGCGGGAACAGACTACATGACATACATCATGGCCATAGAAGAAATCTCCAAGACAGACGCCTCCCACGGAGTAATAATCCAGACCCACAACGCCCTGTGCTGCTGGCCCATATATACATACGGCACAGAAGAACAGAAGAGAAAATACCTGCCTGACCTCCTGTCGGGAAAGAAGCTTGGAGCCTTCGGGCTGACAGAACCAAACGCAGGCACAGACGCCGCAGGGACCCGGACCAAGGCAGTGCTTGATGGAGACGAATGGGTGTTAAACGGCTCAAAGATATTCATCTCAGGCGGCGGTATAGCCGAAGTATATATCATAATGGCCATGACCGATAGGAGCAAAGGAACGAAAGGCATAAGCGCCTTCATAGTAGAAAAAGGAGACAAAGGCTTTTCCGCGCCAAAACACGAAAACAAGATGGGCATCAGAGGCTCCATAGCGGCAGAGCTGGTATTTGAAGACTGCAGAATACCAAAAGACAGACTCCTTTCACAAGAGGGAAAAGGCTTCAAGGTAGCCATGTCGTCGTTGGACGTGGGAAGACTTGGAATCGCGGCTCAGGCCCTTGGGATAGCTCAGGGAGCCTTCGATGAGACGGTAAAATACATGAAACAGAGAAAACAATTCGGAAAGACACTTGATAAGTTCCAGGCCCTTTCCTTTGAGATGGCCTCCATGAAGGTGAAGATAGACGGAGCCAGATACCTCTTGTACGACGCCTGCAACAGGAGAGACCTGGGTCTGCCGGCAACAGTGGCGGCGGCAGAAGCCAAACTGGCATGCTCAGAAGCCGCAAGCTACGTGACCAACAAAGCAGTCCAGTTCCACGGCGGCTACGGTTACATCAAGGACTACCCTGTGGAGAGGATGTACAGAGACGCCAAGATAACAGAGATATATGAGGGCACATCGGAAGTAATGAAGATGGTAATGAGCGGAGAGATATTCAAGTAGGAGGAAGAGAAGAGATGAAGATAGTAGTATGCGTAAAACAAGTGCCCGACACTACGGAGATAAAGATAAATCCTCAGACAGGAACCCTGATAAGAGAAGGAGTACCTTCCATATTAAACCCTGACGACGCCAGCGCCCTTGAGGCAGCCCTCGAGATAAAGGACAGAGAAAAGGACGCCCACATAACCGTGATAACCATGGGACCTCCTCAGGCGAAAGATATGCTGGCAGAATGTTTAGCCATGGGAGCAGACGAGGCCGTCCTCCTTTCCGACAGAGCCCTCGGAGGCTCAGATACATGGGCCACGTCAAACGCCATAGCGGCGGGAATCAAGAAGATAGGAGACTATGACCTGATACTTGCGGGAAGACAGGCCATAGACGGAGACACCGCCCAGGTGGGGCCGCAGATAGCAGAGAAGCTCTCCCTTCCGCAGGTGACATACGTAAAGAGCATAGAATTTTCCGAAGGCTGCGCCTACGTACACAGAGCCCTCGAAGACGGATACGAGAAGCTGAAAGTGAAGCTGCCGTGCGTGCTTACGGCCATAAAAGAGCTGAACAGCCCAAGATACATGTCAGTGCCGGGGATATTAAAGGCATGCCAAAAGGAGATAAAGGTGTGGAACGCAGAGGACATAGGAGTGGACCTCAAGACAGTAGGACTGAAAGCCTCCCCGACCAACGTGTTCAAGTCCTTCACGCCAAAGCCTAAGGGAGAAGGACAGAGTGTGGAGGGCGACAGCCCGAAGGAGAAGGCGAAAAACCTAATCTCAATGCTGAAAGAAAAACACATCATCTGAGGAGGGAAGACACATGGGAAACTTTGAAGAATACAAGAACGTATGGATATTTGCAGAACAGAGGAACGGGAAACTTATGAACGTCAGCCTTGAGCTGGTGGGAGAAGGAAAGAGGCTGTCAGAAGAGATAGGCGAGGGGTGCAAGACATGCGCCGTGCTGATAGGAAGCGACGTGGAATACCTGAGCGAAGAACTCTACGAATGCGGAGCAGATAAGGTATATCTTTTAGACCACAAGCTGCTTACCCACTACACCACAGACGGATACGCCAAGGTCATGACAGAAGCCATAGAAGAATACAAGCCTGAGATAGTATTATTCGGCGCAACCCACATAGGAAGAGACTTGGCGCCGAGGATAGCGGCTCGCCTTAACACGGGACTTACGGCAGACTGCACCAGGCTTGACATAAAGACAGCAAGCTATATGGACTATCTTGAGGCCAACACTACGGCAAGCCTTACGGGCCTTGACAGAGAAGACGACAGCAAGGGGCTAAAGCAGACCAGACCTGCGTTCGGAGGAAATCTTATGGCCACCATAGTGACGCCAAACACGAGGCCGCAGATGGCGACGGTCAGACCGGGAGTCATGGCCAAGGCTGAGAGGAAAAAGGGAGCCAAGGGCCAGCTTGAAAGAGTGGCAGTGAACCTTGAAGATAAAGACATCAGAGTGGAAGTTCTTGAGGTAATCAAGGCGGCCAAGGAGGCTGTGAGCCTGACGGACGCGAAGATAATATGCTCGGGAGGAAGAGGCCTTGGGGGACCTGAAGGGTTTGAACTGATAGAGGCACTCGCCGATAAGGTGGGAGGAGTGGTCGGAGCCTCGAGAGCGGCAGTAGACGCAGGCTGGATAGACCAGAGCCATCAGGTGGGACAGACAGGAACCACCGTAAAGCCTGAGATATATTTTGCGTGCGGCATATCGGGGGCCATACAGCATCAGGCGGGAATGTCGGGTTCGAAGATAGTGATAGCCATCAACAAGGACCCTGAGTGCCCTATGATGAAGATTGCCGATTACGCCATCGAGGGAGACCTTAAGAAGGTCATCCCTGAGATTATTCAGGCTTGGGATTTGGTAGGATGAGAGACTCCTGCGAGTTTGCGGCAAAGTATCTTCTGAACAGCGCGGTACTGGTAGAGTACGGAGAGAAGAAGCTGCTGGTGGACGGGATAATTTCAGACAGACAGAATTTTGATATGATGGACGGCAGGCTGGAGCATAATTTGATGAACGGAGAAGGTGAGTTTAAAGGCCTAAGCTGCGTACTTTTTACCCATTGCCACGGCGACCATTTCAGCAACAGTAAGACCAGAAAATTTCTCGAAAAGAATCGGGGGATAGATCTGTTTATCCCCTCCAACGGAGGCATATCCGAAGATTTCATAAGATCAAAAGGCTCCCGGGGACATATCATACGAGGGGAAGAGGGAGAGATCCTGACCTTTCAATTCGATGATATGACGATTGAATATATGAAAGCAGACCATCTGACCTTCGATTATCCGGAGCACTATTGCATCAATATAGTAGGACCTGATGAAAACATAATTTTTACGGCGGATATGGACTTCAACAAGATGGAGCTGCTGAAAAAGTTTACGATGCGGGCACATTCATCCATATTTGCAAATCATCTTGCGATGCTTCACAGAAAGTGGAGGAACTCGCTTATAGACTTGGGCTGTGATGATATATACTTTTATCATCTTCCCAGCCAATATGTTGACGGATTCGGATACAGGGACAGAGCCCTGCGCAACTGGGAAAAGTACAAAGATCTCTTTCCGGGAGCGAGGCTGCTGACATACGAACCTAAATGAGAAAATGAGAGTTCATTTAAAGTCTTATATAAGCAGAAGCCGGCTGAAAACAGATTTCGTTGATCTGATGGAAGCCGGCTTCTGCTTATATATTGCCTTTATTGAGAAATCTGACACAGAAAGAACAGATACGATTTTAAAAGATGAGGACTGCTTTGAATATAAGCCGCCCGGCGGTTTAGGCCGCCGGGCGGTAGTGATATATTGATATGAAAAAAGGAGTGGCTATTTCTTAATGCCTGCGATGTCCTTAGCAAGCTGCTTCTTGCCCTGAATGTCGCCCTGCCTTTGTATCATTATCCTCTGAGCCTGAGGCGAACCTGCCCCGTGCATGGACTCGGTTCTGTAACCTACGGCAGACGAACCCAGGCATATGTTCTCAAGGAACCTCAGCACTCTCATCCTGTCCTCGGTGGAACATATATCGGTAGCAGCAAAATACTTGTCGCATATCTCCCCTATGGTCTCGCCGTTTCTTCCCACAACCTCGTCGGACTTAAAGTCCTTCTCGCTCGGCATGGTTACCATGAGTCCTCCTGCGATGTCCTCTGCCAGCCTCACTATCTCGTACGGGAATCTGGTTACGTTCTGCTTGCACACGTTGGCCAAAAGCAAGTCTATCATGTATGAACCGCACTTGGTAGGGCAGCCTTCGGAAGAACATGCTATTCCGCAGCCGTAGAGGGTTTCGTTGAGGTGTGTCATCTCTATCAGCTTGTCCTTAACTGCCGAAGCCTTCTCGACTCCGTTGTACTCCGCCGCAAGGGCAGCAGCTCCTATCACTACGTCGCCTACTCCTACCTTGCAGCCTCCGTATGACTGGCGATGGAAGCCTGCGAATCTCTCTACCATCATTCCCGCAAAGTCGTATTCTCCATCCATGAATATGTATTCGTTTGGAATGAACACATCATCGAATACTACCAGAGCTTCCTGGCCTCCGAATTTCTTGTTGCCCAAGTCTACGTCTGCGCCATCTTCCAGCTTTCTGGTGTCGCAGGACTGTCTTCCGTATATCATGAACAGGCCTTCCGCGTCGCTTGGACATGCGAAGGATACTGCAAAGTCCTTGTCTGCTTCGCCCATGGCCTGAGTAGGCATCACTATGTGCCAGTGAGAATTGATGGAACCGGTCTGGTGTACTTTTGCTCCTCTGACGACGATTCCGTCTTCTCTTCTCTCCTTGATTCTGACAAACATGTCCTTATCTCTCTGGTCGTGAGGCGCCTTTGAGCGGTCTCCCTTAGGGTCTGTCATGGCTCCGTCTACCGTCAGGTCGTTGTCCTGTACGTATATGAGGAATTTCTTGAAGTTTTCGTGGTAGTGGGTGCCGTATTTCTCGTCTATCTCGTAGGTGGTGGAATACACTGCGTTGAAGGCGTCCATGCCTACGCATCTTTGGAAGCAGCTGGCCGTCTTCTGTCCCAGAAGCCTTTGCATCTTGACCTTGTTCTTAAGGTCTTCGGTGCTCTGATGGATGTGGGTGAAGCGGTTTATCTTCTTTCCCGTAAGGTGGGAAGTTGCAGTCATGAGCTCTTCGTACTCCGGATTCTGAGCCAGGCTGTAGGTCATGGCTACGCAGCTGATGGACGGCTTTATTATCGGGTGATCCACCCAGTTGTCTATCTTTTCTCCGAACATATATACTCGGGTGTTTAGTTTCCTGAGGCTTTCTATATATTCTGCTGATGTCATCATATTGTTGTTCCTCCTTGTGCTTGTGCCGCTAAAAAAACAATTATGCCCTAACAGAACTATAACATAATTGATTTTCAAGCTGAAATATATTAAAGTTATCATTAAGTATAAATTATTATAATTTGTTTTTTGAAAAAAAGAAAGCTATATTTTAAGTAAAGGAAAAGGTAAGAACATGGATGTCAAACAGCTGAACTACTTTGTGCAGATCGCTAAATACGGCAGTTACTCGCTTGCGTCGCAAAAGCTCTATATTTCTCAGCCTGCTTTGAGCAAGGTTATCAAAAATATGGAAGAAGAGATGGGATTTACCTTCTTCTACACTTATCAGAGAAAACAGAAGCTTACAGATGCAGGACAGGCCTTTTATGAAAAGGCTGTCAGATTTTTAGACAATTATAACGATCTCATTCAGACCACCTATACGGAGGAAGGGATAGATAAAGGACATCTGAGGGTAGGTCTTTCGGTGGCGGGAGGCGGAGCCTTGTTTTCGCATATAGTGCCGGGATTTAATGCCTCTTATCCTCAGATAACCTTTTCAATCTTTGAAAAAGAGACCAATCTTCTCAAAGAGGAACTGCTTAAGAAGAATCTTGACCTGGCGTATATCGACCTTCGCCACCTTAACGGAGCCGAAGATGAAGAAAACTTTGAAAGTTACAGCATCCTTAACTCAGAGAACGTGCTGGTGGCCAGCGTCGATAATCCCATAACGCAAAAGCACAATGTGGGATATGAGGATATGTACGATCAGAGATTGATTCTGTACAATGCCGGAAAAGAAATAGGCAGCCAGACTGAAATGGAGATAAAGAGACTTGGCTTTGCCCCCAACATAGTCCTAGTGAGCACCCAGTGGAACTTTATATTGGATATGGTGGCTAATAATATGGGAGTGGTCTTCTGCCCGTATTATATATATAACAAGTTTAACAGTCCCGGACTTACCTGTGTCAAGTTAAATGAAAAAATCGGATACAGAGAGATCGGTATCATTACCAAGAAAAACGAATATAAGACAAGAGCCTGCACATGTTTTCTCGATTACGCGACTGATGTAGACAAGTATGAACATGTGATGAACAAGCTTATTTTCAGCGGTAGTGTCTCCGATTGATCTTTCCCTGATCGAGGAGAAGAGAGATGAAAGGTAAAATTGTTTTTTTTGAAGGAGAGAAGAAATTCGGGTTCGCAGAGGAGCCTATTCCCAAAGTTGAGGACGGCGCAGTATTGGTAAAAGTACTGTGTACTAATATATGCGGTTCTGACGTCAAAAACTGGAAAGGATCGTCCGCAGCGGCAGCCGGCAGCAAGCCGTCTTGTCAGGGTCACGAGTTCGTAGGAGAAATTTTTAAGCTTGGAAAAGGCGTGGAGACTGACAGCATGGGTCAGCCGGTGAAGATAGGTGACAGGATCGTAGCGCCGTACTTCATCACGTGCGGAGAGTGCAAGGCCTGCCGCGCCGGAAGATACGACCTCTGCGAAAACGCTTATATACATCTTGGAACAGATCCGTCAGAATGGCCTCATTTCGGAGGAACTTTTGCCTCTCATTATTATATATATCCGGAGCAGATGTTCTATAAAGTTCCGGACAGCGTTCCCAATGAGCTGGCCGTAGGCGTCAACTGCGCCTTTTCTCAGGTATATTACGGTCTGGAGAGAGCTGGCCTTGAGGCGGGAGAGACGCTTGTCATCCAGGGCGCCGGAGGGCTGGGGCTTTACGCTTCTGCCATCGCTAAGGAAAAGGGAGCCAAAGTCATAGTGATCGACGGAGTAAAGGAGAGGCTGGATCTTGCAAGGAGATTCGGAGCCGATCACACTATAGATATTTCAGAAGTCAGGGAACTCTCCGAAAGGGAAGAACTGGTGAAGGAGCTTACGGGAGGAGGCGCAGATGTCGCCCTGGAGGTCACAGGTTTTGCAGGAGCGTTTGACGAAGGGATACGCCACCTCGGAGTTATGGGAAGGTATATTGTGATAGGCATAAACTCAACTGCTGTAAGCGCCGAAATCTCTCCGGGCTATATAACGAGAAAAGCTCTGACGGTCTTTGGAGTAGTCAGGTATCTGCCTGAATATCTGCATAAATCGCTGGAGTTTTTAGAGAAATATCAGGATAAATATCCGTTCAAAGAATTTTCCGAGAGGAAATTTTCTCTGGATGAGATAGGCGAGGCCCTGCAGCTGTCGGCAGACAGAAAGATAACGAGGGCCATAATTGTTCCTTAGAAGGGAATTGCCGAATACTTTGAATCGCCGGTGGAGCGGAGCAGTTTGCTCCGCTCTATGTTGTTTTGATTACGTAGTTGCATTTTATTCGCCTTTACTGCCAATTCTGCAACATGATGCGAATAAAATGCTCATTCGATGTGCCTGACTGAAAGCTATGCTGTAGAATCTAATTTTTACTGCTGATTTTACAACACTTTCTTTTAAAATTGTTGTAAAAAATTGAAAATTTTTAAAATAATACAGCATAGCAGCTTTTTTCCTCTATAAATAGCGGAAAAATCCAGACTGATGCTGTATTTTTATGATGAGACAGTGCAAAAATAAAACATGCCCTGGGATGAGCGCTGCTTATTGCCGTTAATTTGTCGGACATCCGGGCGCTTTGAAAGCAGCCGAGGGGGGATTTATCCTTTTTTATAAAGTGAAGCATGCAAGATAATATTCTCGCTTTTTTAAATCTGGCGAGGCGCCGCTTCAGAACTGTTTCTTTTACAGCATATTCTTCGTCCTGCCACATATATTTTAGAGACCATATATGTAGAAAGGACGGCGCTTTTTTATGAAGTTAAAGAAAAAAGTCAGGGAAGCCCGGATTAACAAGAGAGAAGCCAAAAGTAAAGATCCGCAGGCCGGGACAGGCGACATCAGAGCCAAACTTTCCGGCGCGAGAAAAAAGATATTTATCAGTGTTTTAGGATGTGCAGTGATATTGTGCGCCTTTGTGGGAATAGGACGAAACCTGCCAAAACAAGACCCTATAGAACTGGAGACAGTAAGTGACGAAGCACCTGCCGAAGAAGATAAAGCGCCTTTTGAAGTAGCGGCGAAAGGGGCTGTACTGATCGACGCTGATACAGGGAAGGTTTTGTTCCAGCAAAATGCTCACGAAGAACTGCCTCTTGCATCTGTAACCAAGGTGATGACCATGCTGCTGGTGATGGATTCGGTAGACGCAGGGAAGATAAGCTTGGATGATGAGGTCACCATATCGGAGCGAGCGGCTTCCATGGGAGGAAGCCAGATGTACATGGAAGTCGGAGAAACCCACACGGTACAGGAACTCCTGAAAGGAGTGGCCATGGCCAGCGCCAACGACGGATGTGTTGCTCTGGCCGAATATGTTGCGGGCAGTGAGGAAATATTCGTAGAAAGAATGAACGAAAAGGCCAAAGAGCTGGGCATGAGAGACAGTCATTTCGTAAATACCAACGGACTCCCTGTAGCAGAACATTATTCCAGCGCATATGATATATCAATAATGTCTAAAGAACTGTATAAATATGAAGAGACCAGAAAATGGTTTACCACATGGCAGGACACCATAACCGTAGGTTTGCCGGACAAGGAAAAGGAGTTTGGTCTCACCAACACCAATAAGCTAATAAAACAGTATCAGGGATGTGACGGGATCAAGACCGGATTTACCAGCGACGCAGGCTATTGCCTTTCGGCGTCGGCCACCAGAGGAGACACACATCTCATAGCAGTGGCTTTAGGCTGCGAGACTTCAGACATTAGAAATCAGGAAGTGAGCAAGATTCTCGATTACGGCTTTGCCAACTATGAGACTCACATAGTGGCAGAAAAAGGAGAGACACTGGAAAAGATCACGGTGGAGAGAGGAAATCCTCAGAAAGTCGAAGCTGTTGCGGACGAACGGATAACGGCCCTGGTAGAAAAAGGCGGTGCAGGTAATATCACGACCAAGGTAAAATTAGAAGATAAAGTCTCCCTTCCTCTCGTAAAAGGGGATGAAATGGGAGTATTGGAAGTGTATCAGAACGAGGAGAAGATAGCAGAATATTCACTGGTAGCGGCAGGCGATGTGAATAAAGCTTCTTTCCGTCAAATGGTATCAAGATTCTTTAAAAAAATATTTTAGCGGCAGCCGCCTGTCTTACATACTGAAGATAAACGACGAACGCCGGATATCCCCGCCTCTGCGGAGGGATTTCAGACTTTCGGCGGCGAGTAATTGTGGTTTTCCGCCAAAGTCTGAGGAGCCAAAATCTGCTATCTGTATTTGATAGCCGATCGCCTGAGAGCTTTTCGCTGCAGAATAGCAGGTGAGTTTGCCGGGAGCCACGCTCCGATTTAAGTCGTAAGAACCGATAGGAGGCTGTTTGAAAGTGGAAAAAGAATATATCATGGCCTTTTCTTCGTTTTATAAGGCGGCTTATGCGCAGGATATGCTCAGTGAAGCAGGCATAAAAGCGCAGTTGAAGAGATTGCCCCAGGAACTTGTAAGATCATGCGGCACAGGCGTCTACCTCAGGACGTCTGACATAGGAGAAGCTGAGTCTGTACTCGAAATGAGACAGATAAGCGTCAGAGGCGTCTACGAAATAAAACGAGAAGGAAAAGGAACAAAAAGTTATATAAAAGTAATATAGAAAGAACATGCGAAAGCCGCCCCGAAGGAGTGATTCCAACGGAGGCGGCTTGTTTTAAAATTTTTTCAATTTGAGCAGGATTCGACATACTTCTCGGACGCTCTGTTGTATCATTAACGAACGAGGCATGAGATGGTCATTTATGGAGAATACCTGTTTATAGAAAACTTCATAGCGGGGCTGCTCCTGATACTTCTGACAGGAAAACTTACAGGCCGTATGCCCGCGAAGATGCGGATATTACTTGCCGCAGTTTTATGCGGACTGAGCGGCTTCATAATATTTCTTCCTTTAAACGGCGGCTGGTCAGCGGTTCTCAGGCTTTTAGCCGGAACGCTGTGTGCGGCCGCGGCCTTTGGGCTGAGGGAGATCGTTAAGACTACCGGACTTTTTTTAGCGCTGACTTTCCTTTCAGGAGGTGCGGTGATGGCGCTGCTTCTGTGGAGGCAGCAGCCTGCCGTATCTCACCAGGGGATAATATACATGGACGCAGTCACGTATTTCAGACTGCTGTGCTTTGGAATACTTGCCTTCGGACTGACATACTGGTTCGTAAAACTGGTGAGAAGACGCAAGGCAGAAATGAACATGAAGGGGAGAGTGTGTTTGATAATAGATGGCAAAAGCTATTTCTTCGAAGCTTTTGTCGATTCGGGAAACTGTTTGAGAGAACCTGTGACCGGCAAGCCGGTGGTGCTCTTAGACAACAGGGGAGCGTCAAGACTGCCCTTCGGCGCAAAAGATATGCCCAGCCGGTACAGGATAATACCGTATCACGGCGTAGGCGTCGAAGCAGGCAGTCTCGAAGCCCTCAGAACAGATGAGATAATATTTGAGGATCACAAGACCGAAGGGGCTTACATAGCGTTCTATAAGGGCAGATTCGAAGGCTTCGAAGTCCTTATGAACAGAGACTTTTTAGAGGGAGGATTGCTGAAAGATGTATAAAGAATTCAGGTTTTTGCCTACAATACAGTTTAGCCTGATGATCAAACGGCTTAAGGAGGTAATCCGAAATAAGAAGAAGGCTTTGTTTTATATAGGTGGCAGCGATGTGCTTCCTCCGCCGCTGGCCAGGGACGAGGAGACGAAGCTCCTAAAAGAATATGCGGGCGGAAGTCAGGAGGCCAGGAGCATATTGATAGAACGAAACCTGAGACTCGTCGTATATATCTCTAAAAAATTTGAAAACGCCGGGGTGAATGTGGAAGACCTGATTTCCATAGGAACCATAGGTCTCATAAAGGCTGTAAACACGTTCAAATTAGAGAAAAATATAAAACTGGCTACTTATGCATCCAGGTGCATAGAAAATGAGATACTGATGTATCTGAGAAGGACGACAAAGCTGAAAAGTGAAGTGAGTCTGGACGAACCGCTCAATGTAGACTGGGACGGCAATGAACTGCTGTTGTCAGATATTCTGGGGACAGAAAACGACGTAGTATATCACAGGCTGGAGGATGAAGTGAACAGGATGCTTCTGCACGGAGCCATGAAAAAGCTGGAGCCCAGAGAAAAAGAACTCATGGAGATGAGGTTCGGACTCAAGAGCGGAAAAGAGATGACGCAGAAAGAAGTCGCCGATAAACTGGGAATCTCCCAGTCATACATATCACGCCTGGAGAAGCGGATAATTTCAAGGCTTCAAAAGGAAATAAAAAAGCTGGGATGAAGGCCTAAAGCACCTGATTCCCACACATTGGCACACATAACTTTGGTGGCCGCAGTACATAACTAAACTAAAATATTTGTGGATAGGATTGGTATGTATTTATGGCTAACAAAGTTGAAATCTGCGGTGTAGATACTGCAAGACTGCCTCTTTACAAAGAGGCAGAAATGACCGAAATGCTCGAAAAGATCAAGGCCGGCGATGATTCGGTCAGAGACAAATTTATCAAAGGAAATCTCAGACTGGTCCTCAGCGTCATACAGAGATTTGCCAGCAGGGGAGAAAACCCTGACGACCTTTTTCAGGTCGGATGTATAGGACTGATCAAAGCTCTGGACAATTTTGATATGAGCCACGGAGTCAAATTCTCCACATACGCGGTGCCGATGATAATAGGAGAAGTCCGCAGATATTTGAGAGACAATAATTCCATACGAGTTTCCAGATCTCTCAGAGACCTAGCATACAAATCCCTGCAGGCAAAAGAAGTTCTCTCCCGCGATATGCAGAGAGAACCGACGGTGACAGAGATAGCCCTTTCCATGGGGGTAAACAGAGAGGATGTGGTTACGGCCCTCGAATCTATTCAGGAACCTGTATCCCTCTTTGAACCTGTCTTTCACGATGACGGCGACGCTATATACGTGATGGATCAAGTCTCCGATACTAAGAATACCGATACCAAATGGATAGAAAATATATCGCTTTCTGAAGCGATGGATAAGCTCAGTCCGAGAGAGAGACATATTTTGAATATAAGATTTTTTGAAGGAAAAACCCAGATGGAGGTTGCCAGAGAGATCGGCATATCTCAGGCTCAGGTAAGCAGGCTGGAAAAAAATGCTCTTTCCGCTATGAAAAAGGAACTTAGCTAAATATATGATAGAGATGGGACCGGCCGGAGGGCCGGTCTTTCGATTTTGAAAAAGCCGGCGCTTCTCCGAAAAAAGGCCGCCTCCAACGCAAGCGTCGGGAAAGAGCAGGGTATGGATATTGTATACTTCAAAATTTGAGGAGCATTTTACAAATAACTGCTTGTGGTATGGACCTGAAGATATGTATAATACTAAGTAAGTCATAGCAAAATGCCGAATTTTGAAAGGAGAGACAAAATGAAAGGTCATGCTAAACGTTGGCTGAGTATGCTGGTAGTATTATGTATGATATTTACTCTTGCAGTGCCTATGTATGCCGCGGCGCAGACGGAGGATATAACCATACTCTATACTAATGATATTCATACTTATATCAACAACGGACAAGTAGGAGACGGAGATCAGGCCCACGATTCATGGAGCTATTCCAGGCTGGCTTCCTATAAAGAAAGTCTGGGAGAAAATACCCTTCTGGTGGATTGCGGAGACCACATTCAGGGAACTGCTTACGGATCAATGGATGACGGAAAGAATATCATAGAATTGATGAAATCTGCCGGATACGATCTGGCTACGCTGGGAAACCACGAATTTGATTACGGTATGATGAGAGCTTTAGATGTAGCTCAAAACGGCGGATTCCCTTATGTTTCATGTAATTTCTATGAGGAAAAAGACGGGATCAGGGGCGATAATGTTCTCGACAGCTATAAGATCTTTGAAAGAGACGGAGTAAAGATCGCATTTGTGGGAATAACGACTCCGGAATCATTTACCAAATCCACACCGTCTTACTTCCAGGATGAGAACGGCAACTATATATATGGTATTTCAGGAGGCTCTGACGGAAAAGCCCTCTATGATGACGTACAGAAATCCATAGATGAAGCGAAGGCTGCGGGAGCAGATTATGTCATAGCGCTGGGACACCTGGGTATAGATACGGGATCAGCCCCATGGAGATCTACAGACGTAATAGCTAACACTTCCGGACTTGACGCTTTCATCGACGGTCATTCTCACAGCACCGTCGAAAGCGATATGATAGAAGACAAAGATGGGAATCAGGTTCTCCTGACTCAGACCGGTTCTTATTTCGGAGCCGTAGGCAAGATGACTATATCGGCAGACGGAGTCATAAGCACTCAGCTCATAGAATATGCAGATGGAGTGGATAGAGAAGCAGCGACGGCTTCCATAGAAGATAAGTGGATTGCGGATATCGAGACTAAACTGGGAGTAGTCGTAGGACATGCAGATGTGACTCTCGATAATTATGATGACGACGGAAATCGTCTCGTTCGTATGCAGGAGACTAATACGGGAGACTTTGCCGCCGATGCGCTCTATTACCTGTTTGATAATATGGATCTGGACGTAGACGTAGCTGTGATGAACGGCGGAGGAATAAGAAATACAGCTATCACGGGAGATATTTCTTATCTTTCCTGCAAGGATATACACACCTTCGGCAATGTCGCATGTCTTCAGACTGTGACAGGACAACAGCTTCTGGACGCTCTTGAATGGGGCGCCAAGGATTATCCGGGAGAGTCCGGCGGATTCCTTCACGTATCAGGGATGACATATGAGATAAATCCTTATATCGAATCTACCGTACAGAAAGATGAAAAAGGAGTATGGACAGGAGGACCTACGGGAGAATACAGAGTCAGAAACGTCATGATCTACGATAAGGACACTGACAGCTATAAACCTCTTGATGTCAACGCTAAATATAATCTGGCCGGATATAACTATACCCTGAGAGATCTGGGAGACGGGTTCGCCATGTTCGACGGAGCTGTGAATGTTCTGGACTATGTGATGGAGGACTACATGGTTTTAGCTAATTATATCGAATCCTTCCCTGTAGATGCAGACAGCGGACTTCCTACTATAACGGCCGAGAATTCTCCTTACGCTGATGTAAACGGAGAAGGCCGCATCACAGCTAAGTGCAGTCACGACGTAGAAGAGGCAGAAGTCTCGGGAGCCGTATCGGCGACTTGTACAGAAGACGGCTACACAGGCGATAGAACTTGCCCTACATGTAAAGAAGTTATAAAGGGCGAGACCGTGAAAGCTTTGGGACATGAGTATAAAGACGGTAAATGTGTAAGATGCGGTGTGGCAGAGGCTGCCGTATCTGAAAATCAGGCTCAGACTCCTAAGACAGGTGATGAGAACCAGATGGGTCTTTACATGATAGCTATGATTTTGGCCTCGGCATGTCTTGCGGGAACTGCCGTGACGGTGAAGAATAAAAGATAATATATGAGGACAAGAGATATATCATCAGAAGCGGATGCAGTTTGCTGCATCCGCTTTTTACTTGAAATATCACCTCCTTTGTGCTTAAATATAATGAGCAGATATATTGAGCTGCGTTGGATTTTTTAGGAGGACAAGATGATATACACAAAAGAAGTAGAAAATATGTGTCCCGTTCATAAAGGCGCTTATCACGGTCCCAGCCCGATTCCTCAGGAGGGAAAATGGGTACAGGTAAAAGAAGTTTCGGACATATCCGGACTTACTCACGGAGTAGGTTGGTGCGCGCCTCAGCAGGGAGCATGCAAGCTTACTTTAAACATCAAAGACGGGATCATAGAAGAAGCCCTGGTGGAGACGCTGGGATGCTCAGGCATGACTCATTCGGCCGCCATGGCCGGAGAAATACTGGTAGGAAAGACTCTCCTTGAAGCATTGAACACCGATCTGGTATGCGACGCCATAAATACAGCTATGAGAGAACTCTTTCTGCAGATAGTATATGGACGAAGCCAATCGGCTTTTTCGGAGGGCGGACTTGCTGTAGGCGCCGGTCTTGAAGACCTGGGAAAAGGAACCAGGAGCCAGGTGGGAACCATATATTCCACCAAGGCCAAAGGACCAAGATATCTGGAGCTGGCTGAAGGCTACATAATGGAGATAGGCCTTGATGAGGAGGACAACATCATAGGATATAAATACGTCAACATGGGTAAGCTCATGGACGCCATCAAAGCCGGGGACGATGTTCAAAAGGCCATGGAAAAGGCCGGCGGCACTTACGGAAGATTTGATGAAGCAGTCAAGACCATAGATCCGAGAAAGGAATAGGAGGGACAGGGATGATCACATTTGAAAATTACGACAGAAAAATCCATAAGATCCAGGCTGCCCTTGAGAAATATTCCATTAAGGACCTCTCAGAAGCGGCGGCTATATGCAGAGAGGCCGGATTTGATCCTTATGAAATAGTGAAGGGTATTCAGCCAATATGCTTTGAAGACGCTTGCTGGGCATATACGGCCGGCGCGGCCATAGCCTTAAAGAAAGGCTGTGCCAAAGCTGCCGACGCGGCGGAAGCCATAGGCGAGGGACTACAGGCATTTTGCCTTGCAGGTTCTGTAGCCGAGGACAGAAAAGTAGGTCTGGGACACGGAAATCTGGCGGCTATGCTCCTCAGAGAAGAGACGGAGTGCTTCGCATTTCTGGCGGGCCATGAATCTTTCGCAGCAGCTGAAGGAGCCATAGGAATAGCCAAATCGGCCAATAAAGTCCGCAGAAAACCTCTCAGAGTAATCCTCAACGGACTGGGAAAAGACGCGGCTCAGATAATTTCCAGAATAAACGGATTTACTTATGTGCAGACGCAGTTCGATTATTCTTCCGGCGAGGTAAAAGTGGTAAGAGAGATTCCTTATTCCAAAGGTGAACGCTCAGAAGTACGCTGCTATGGGGCAGACGACGTCAGAGAAGGCGTGGCTGTGATGCATCTTGAAAAGGTGGATGTTTCCATCACCGGAAATTCTACCAATCCTACGAGATTTCAGCATCCGGTAGCCGGAACCTATAAGAAGGAGTGCGTAGAACAGGGAAAAAGATACTTCTCCGTCGCCTCCGGAGGCGGCACGGGAAGGACGCTTCATCCTGACAATATGGCTGCGGGACCTGCTTCTTACGGTATGACCGATACTATGGGAAGAATGCATTCTGACGCTCAGTTTGCAGGGTCGTCATCAGTGCCGGCTCATGTGGCGATGATGGGCTTCGTGGGAATGGGCAATAACCCTATGGTAGGAGCTACGGTGGCGGTGGCAGTCGCAGTAGAGGAGTCGAGCAAATAGTTTGATTTTGCGGGGAAGCAGGCGTCGCCTTCGGCAGCGCTCTTGTTTGCGGTTATAATCTATACGTCTTAAAACACCGGTTTTTCCGGTGTTTTTTTCTTGCAGGAGAAGCAGTCAAAACGCCTGCTGCGGCAGATACAGCCGGCAGAACACATAAAAAACACATAACATAATCGTACGAAGACTTGATTTTAGCAGCCGAAAATGCTAAAATTAGAACGCATTAATTTATTTTCTAGTACGGAAAACGGAGGAAAAAATGAAGAAGATTGTTTCACTTTTACTCGTCCTGACGCTGATATTGTCGGCATTTTCATTAGCCGGCTGTTCAGATAAGTCAGATGGCGAAGGTGAGGGACTTACAGTTTGTGTAGTAGTATCTTCTGCGTTCGGGGACAAGTCGTTCAACGACTCGGCTAAAGAAGGTGCAGACAAACTGAAAGAGGACTACGGAGTTACCGTAAAGACGATAGAATGTCAGCAGGAAAACTTCAAGCAGCGCATGATGGAGGCTGCTGAAGAATCCGACGTCGTGGTTCCTGTAGGCTGGGAATTCTACGAAATCTCTGATGTCGCCAAAGAATACCCTGATACTAAGTTTATCTGGGTGGACAACCCGGCTGAGGGGATCGAAGACCTCCCTAATGTTCTCTGCATCTTGTACGCACAGAATGAAGGTTCCTTCCTGGCAGGTTATATAGCTGCCAGCATGTCGGAGACAGGCGTTGTGGGCGCAGTAGGAGGAGAAGATAACGATACTATAAACGACTTCCTGATCGGATATAAAGAAGGAGCGCAGTATGCGAACCCTGATATCAAAGTCGTTACCAATTATGCCAATACTTATGAGGATCCTGCAAAAGGAAAAGAATGTGCGCTGGCCCTCAACAGCCAGGGTGCAGACGTAATCTTTGCCGTTGCGGGAAACACGGGCAACGGAGTGTTTGCGGCAGCTAAAGAAAAAGGCTTTTACGTCATAGGAGTGGATCAGGATCAGAAACTTTCGGCTCCTGAATACGATGAGCAGATAATCTGTTCCATGAAGAAAGAAGTAGGAACTTCCGTATATGATACGGTGAAAGCTCTGATAGAAGATGATACTTGGGACGGCGGAAGAATATGGACTGCCGATATGGCTACGGGTTATGTATCTATGGCCTACGGAGATGAGAATTCTACTCAGCAGGTCAGCGACGATCTCAAAAAGGCCACAGACGATATTCAAAATAAGATAGTCGCAGGTGAGATCACAGTTTCAACAGCAAGAAAATAACACCGCAAACAAATAGAAAATAAATAAATCCGCACATGAGGCGTAGCGTTAAATGCGCTACGCCGTTTTTTATAAGAGGTAAAAGATTTGCAGGATACTATAGTTAAATTCGAAAACATATCTATGCAGTTTCCGGGCGTGCTGGCAAACGACAGCGTCTCTTTGGAGATAAAGAGGGGAGAGGTCTTCGCCCTCGTGGGAGAAAACGGCGCGGGAAAGAGCACGCTGATGAACATACTGTATGGTCTTCACAGGCCTACGGACGGAAATATATACGTAAAAGGCGAGAAGATAGAGAAATTTAAGCCTATGGAGGCTATAGAAAAGGGTGTGGGAATGGTCCATCAGCATTTTATGCTGGTACCATCTTTTACCGTGGCCCAGAATATCGTACTGAGCAGAGAACCTAAGAAGATGAAGTTCATATATGACCTTAAAAAGGCTGACAGAGAGGTCAGAGAACTTTCGGAAGATTACGGGCTCGCTGTAGACCCTAAAGCCGTAGTGGGCGAGATCAGCGTAGGCCTTCAGCAGAGAGTGGAGATACTCAAGACGCTTTACAGAGGAGCGGAGATACTCATACTGGATGAACCTACGGCAGTTCTGACTCCGCAGGAGACAGAAGAATTGTTTGCCGTAATAAGAAGGATAGTCAGAGAAAAAAATATGACTGTCATAATCATAACCCACAAGCTATACGAAGTCATGTCCATTTCCGACAGAGTGGGAGTAATGCGGCGCGGCAAGCTGGTGGGAGTAGAAGAAATCGAGAATGTAAACGAGAAAATGCTGGCCTCCATGATGGTAGGCAGAGAAGTCTTGTTTGACAATATAGAGAAGACGGGAAGCCCGGGAGACGTGTTCATAGAAGCCGATGATCTGTATGTGGCAGATAACAGGGGACTGATGGCCGTAAACGGCATCAGCCTGAAAGTCAGAGCTGGCGAGATATTGGGCATTGCAGCTATCGAGGGAAACGGACAGAGCGAGCTGGCAGAAGCTTTGACGGGAATGAGACCTGTGGAGAAGGGAAACTTTTTCATAGGAGGAGTCTCTGCGGCCGGAAAAGGTCCCAGAGAAGTGCGGAAACTGGGCCTTGCGCATATTCCGGAGGACAGGATAGCTACCGGAGCAGCCATGCCGTCCTCTATCGCAGAGAACATGATAATAGGCAAGGAACGTAGAAAAGAATTCTCCGCGGCAGGGATACATCTCAGGCGCGCAAGCGTCAACAGATACGCGCAGGAGCTATTCAAGAAATTCGACATTAGAGGAGCCGGAATAGATACGGAAGTGGGATCGCTTTCCGGCGGAAATATGCAGAAGGTGGTAGTGGCCAGAGAGTTTTCCCTGGATACACCGGTGCTGATAATTTCCCAGCCTACCAGAGGAGTGGACATAGGCGCCATAGAATTCATACATAGACAGATAATTGAAAAGAGAAACGACGGATGCGCCATACTGCTCATAAGCGCGGATCTGGATGAAGTCTTCAGGCTTTCGGACAGGATCGTCACTCTGTACGAGGGCAGGGTCACAGGGGAATTCAAACCTGATCAGATAGACAAGATGGACATCAGCTATTATATGACCGGTGACAGAAGCAAGACGCGGGAGAGCCGGGAGACTGGAGGTGGCAGAAATGAGTAAAGTGATCGCTTCACTTCAAAAGAACAAGATGTATCTGACCTCACTGTTTCTCAGCATAACAGCTGCTCTCATCATAGGCGGCATACTCATGGCGGTGACGGGATTCAGTCCCCTCGAAGGATACGGAGCCATGCTCAAAGGCGTTTTCGGATCACCTCGTGTATTTGGAAATACCCTGGCGAAGATGCTCACCCTCTGCCTGACAGGGCTTGCGATGACAGTGTCAGCTAAAGCGGGGCTCTTTAACGTGGGAGGCGAAGGACAGCTGTTCCTGGGAGGACTGGCGGCTACCATGACAGGTATAGGACTCCAGGGAGTCTCACCGTTCATAGCGGTGCCTTTGGCTTTTCTTTCGGCGGCCGCAGCAGGCGGTATATACGCGTGGATACCTGCAGTACTGAAAGTGAAGTTAAAGGTCAGCGAAGTCATAACAACTATAATGCTCAATTCAGTCGCCATATATGTCTGCACTTATCTGATAAACAGCAGCGGGCCACTGGCCACAGACGACCATGGCGTACTGGGAGGCACTGACGCAATACCGGAGGCCTTCAGATTTGCTCAGATAATTCCTAGATCAAATCTTAGCACTGCCATAATATACAGCGCCGCCATAGCGTTCATATGCTGGTATCTGTGTCAGAAGACCAGCATAGGCCTCGAGATGAAGGTGACGGGAGAAAATGAGAGATTCTCATATTTTTCAGGCCTGCCCAAGGAAAAGATCATGATATGGTCCATGATAGCTTCTGGAGCCATATGCGGCCTGGTGGGAATGTTCGAAGTATACGGATATCAGTTCAGATTTCAGGATACCATAAGCAACGAGTTTTATTATGACGGCATGCTGGTGGCTATGATCATGAATTACAGCCCCGTAGGCATCATAATAATGAGCTTTTTCTTTGCGGTTATAGATATAGGAGCCGGAGCCATGGAATTTTCCACCGGCGTTTCGGGAGAGATATCTGATATCATATTCGCAGTTATCATATTTTTGATGGCTGCCGAAAGCGGCATTACGAAGATATTGACAAACAGAACCTCTCAGCGAAAAGTCAGAGAGAAACTGAGAAAGGAGGCCCGCTGATGGACAGCTTCTTAGAAGTCTTCAATATAGGACTTTTTCAGAATACCCTGAGGACTGCCACGCCGGTCATATTGGCAGCTATGGGCGGGCTGATGACTGAACAGGCCGGAATAATGAATATCGGTATGGACGGGATGATACTTATCGGCGCATTTGTGGCGGTAGCTTTCAGCTTTACCATGAGCAGCGCAGCTATGGGAGTACTCTTTGCGGTGCTGTGCGGCATACTCATAGGACTCTTTTTCGCCCTGTTTGTAGTAAAGCTCAGAAGCGATGAATTCATAATAGGAATGGCTCTCAATACCTTTGCCGGCGGCCTGACTGTCTACCTGCTCCGTTCGATCTTCGGAGTAAAAGGCACTTTCTCAAACGTGGGAATAGTCGCCCTTCCGACGGTACACATAGATTTTCTCGATGGGATACCGCTCATTGGGCCGCTGCTCAATGATAATTCCATATTCGTATACATAACGTGGATTTTAGTGCTGCTGGCGTGGCTCTTCCTCTACAGGACTCCCTACGGATTCTGGATGAGAGCGGCCGGCGAGCATCCGGAGTCTCTTGAGACTGCAGGCGTTAGTCCGCAGAAAATGAAGTTTCTGGCCAGCATATTGTGCGGAATCTTCTGCGGTTTTGCGGGAGCGCACCTTTCGCTGGGCTACCTGACCATGTTCACTGAGGGAATGAGCAACAGCCGCGGATTCATAGCTTTTGCCTGTGTGATATTCGGCATGGCAAATCCGCCCAAAGTCTTTCTTGCGGCGCTTTTGTTCGGATTCTTAGATGCCCTGGGTCTCAGGCTCCAGAGCATAGGAATACCGTCGGATTTGACGTCCACGCTTCCTTATATAGCCACTATTTTGATGCTGGTCTATGTGGTGGTAAGCAGCAAGAACAAGAAGAAGAAAAAAGCACAGAAGCAGCTTAAGATAAGCGAGAGCGCTTAAGTTTGCAGTATGCCGGCAGGCCGGACTTGCCTTTCTGCTCCGCAAGAGCAACGCCGGCGGCAAGGCCGTAAGGCCGATTGAACAAAGTATTGCAGCAAACGCCGGGAGCCTTTCGCTCCTCGAGGTTTTGGCAGAAGAACAACAATCGTCGCCAAAACTTTGAAAGGGCACCGCCGCCCATAGGGGCCGGGTTTTCGGCGTCTGTTAAATAATATATAAAAAGGGGAAACGACAATGAAAAAATTTATATCAACATTAGTTATTCTTACGATGTGTACAGGAGCCTGTCTTGCGCTGGCCGGATGCGGAAATTCAAAACCTTACAGCAAATATGATCTTTCAGAGTACATCACACTGCCCGACTATAATTCCTTTGAAACTTCACAGCCGGAGGTGGCTATCACCGATGACGATATAGAAAAGGAAATACAGTCCAGGCTTGAGAAAGCAGCCACTACTGAGAAAGTGACCGAGGGAACTGTGGCAGAAGGAGATGCGGTAACGATAAAGTTTGAAGGAATTCTGGCGGACGGCACATCAGTAGACGGCATGAGTTCCGACAGTTATAATCTCACTTTGGGATCGGGAAGCATGATAGACGGATTTGAAGAAGGACTCTATGGAGCTGCTATCGGTGAGGAAGTTACTTTAGATCTGACCTTCCCAGACCCTTATACGGCCAATGAGGAACTCTCCGGAAAAGATGTGACTTTTAAAGTCACGGTGCTCAGCAAGAATGTATCTACGACGCCGGAATTCGATGAGGACTTTGTCAAGGAAAACAGTGATTACGAGACTGTAGAAGAATACAGGGCGGCAGTTGCCGAGGAGCTTGAACAGAGCGAGTACGATGAGCAGCTGTATGAGATTAAGTCAGAGCTATATTCGCAGATAGTCAGCGAAACTGAAGTAGCCAAATATCCGGAAAAAGAAGTCAAAGAGCAGGTAAAAGAACTGAATAAGAGCTACGAACAGCTTGCCGAAAACAGCGGCAAAGAATGGGAAGAATATATGGAGGATACTCTCGGAGTCGATCAGGAGGAATATGACGAGCAGATAGATCTCTATGCCAAGGAACTGGTAAAACAGGAGATGATAATTTACGCCATAGCTGAAAAAGAAGATCTGTCCGTCACCGACGAGGAGTACGATCAGTATCTGGAGAATATGCTGGCCTCGTCTAACTTCGAAGATGAGAAGGCTTTTAAAGAGTATACCGGCATGTCCCTGAAAAAGTATGCGGAGACTTATAAGCTTGACAGAGACCTGCTTCTGACTAAAGAACTGGATAAGATCTACGACAGATTAACCGGAGTTGAAGAAAGCTCTGACGACGGATCTTCTGAAAGCGAAGAATAATATGCCCGGAATATTTATCATCCTGTGAGAATATACTTTTCTAAACGGGAGGTACAAAGGATGATAAGTACAGACAAGCTAAAGAATAAAGAAGTTATAAATATCGGCGACGGCAGAAGCCTGGGATTCGTATATGACATTGAAGTCGACTTGGACAAGGGTGTCATAGACGGAATTGTTATACCGGGAAGCCGCGGTTTCATGGGACTGTTTTCCAAGGGAGAGGGAGATACAGTCATAAAATGGGAGCGGGTGAGAACTGTGGGAGACGATGTCATACTCGTAGATATGGATGGTTTTTGAACCTCAGGTGTAAAAGCCGAGATGCAGGTATAATCATAACAATCATTGCAGAAGGAGGATATCTATGAAGTGTCCGTATTGCAACAGACCAGATACTAAAGTAATAGATTCAAGGCCTACGGAAGAAGGACATGCCATAAGAAGAAGGAGAGGCTGCGATAACTGCGGCCGCAGATTTACCACCTATGAAAAGGTGGAGGAAACTATCCTGATGGTGGTAAAGAAAGACGGCAGGAGAGAAGCTTTTGACAGATCTAAGATTCTCAACGGCATAATAAAAGCATGTGAGAAGCGTCCTGTTTCTATGGCTCAGATGGAAGGCATAGTTGACGAGATAGAGAGAGTCATAAGCAATTCCATGGAAAAAGAGGTCGAAAGCTATGATATAGGCGAACTGATAATGACTCAGCTAAAAGATATAGATGAGGTGGCATATGTGAGGTTTGCTTCCGTATACAGACAGTTCACCGATGTCAGCACTTTTGTAAAGGAGATAGAAAAGCTCATAGGTCCTGCTCCGCCTCCGCCGGAAAAAGGACGGAGCAAAAAGACTAAGAAGAAATGATCACAATCAGATCGGAGAAACATAATGGATCGAATTTTTCAAATCGCAGTGGACGGGCCGGGCGGCGCAGGTAAATCTACAGTCGCCAAGGCTGTCGCCAAAGAATTGAATATAGAATATATAGACACGGGGGCTATGTACAGAGCCCTGGGACTGAAGATGCTTCGCCTGGGGATGGAGATGAAAGACGGGCCAAAGCTTAGAAAACTTCTCGATGAGACATCTATAGATTTCAGAGACGGAGATATAATACTTGACGGAGAGATAGTCAGCCGGCTGATCAGAACGCAGGAAGTGTCCATGGCTGCCTCGGGCTGTTCCGCTTTTCCGATAGTAAGAGAAAAGATGGTAGACGTTCAGCAGAAAATGGGAGAAAGCAAGAGCGTCATAATGGATGGACGGGATATATGCGAGGTAGTCTTTCCCAATGCCAGGTACAAATACTTTATAACCGCCGAACCTGAGGAGAGAGCCAAGAGGCGTTATAAAGAACTGATAGACAAGGGCCAGAAAATAAGTTACGAAGAAGTCCTGACCCAGATACGACAGAGAGACTTAAACGACTCCACGAGATCTGCAAGCCCGATGAAAAAAGCTCCCGACGCCGAGCTTTTAGACACCACTCACATGACTGTAGAAGAGGCAGTAAAACATATCTGCGACCAGGTTTTAAAAAACGGCGAAAATCTTCCGCCAAAGTCTTGAGAAGCTATATGCTCTGATTTAAAATTCTGAAAAGGCATAATACGGGCCTCCGATGGGAAAACTACCCTTCGGAGGTTTTTTTATGGAACATATCAACAAAAAACGAGTGAAAGGATTTGCAGTGTTCTTCGCAGTTATGGCGGTATTGCTGGCGGCAAGGCTGGCATATATACAGATATTCTGCCACGATGAGTTTACAGCGGCGGCAGTATCTCAATATGAAATAACCGTAGAAGGCCTCGATACAAGAGGAGTGATATTGGACAGGAATTCTATGCCTCTCACAGGAGGAGTAAAAGAATATTATTATATAATCTCAAGAAAACTCAAGGACGGCCGTCTAAAGAGCCTGACTGAGGACATAGGCGGGCAGCAGATAGCCAAGAAGACCTCCGCATATCTGGTCTACAGGACAGAATCCTTTGACAGGGATATAAATGACATACTTAAAAAAGATTACAGCGCATATGTCTTTCAGACTTCGTCCAGATATTCGGATGATCAGCTGGCCTGCCATCTGATAGGGTATATCAATGAGGATGAGAAGGTAGGAGTTTCGGGCATAGAACTCATGTGTCAGGATAGACTTGCTGCGGCAGGCAGCAGGCTTACTATATGGGCCGATGCCGCAGGCAGCCTTCTGAGAGGGATCGCTCCGTCTGTGGAAGATGTAGAAGGATCCGTATATGGGAAAGAGGACGATCTCAGGAGCCAGTCTTCTAATATGGATGAAAGATGCGTGGTGACGACTATAGACAGGAGACTGCAGTATGTATGCGAGAAAGCTTTAGAATCTCATACGAAATCCGGCGCGGCTCTCATAACAGATTGCCAGACGGGAGAGATACTGGCTTGGGCCTCCTCACCTACTTTTGATCCCAACGATATCGAGAGCTACCTCGAGGACGGAGATTGCCTTATAAATAAGGTGAGTCAGGCGGCTTACGCCCCGGGATCGGTCTTTAAGATAGTGACTGCCGCGGCGGCTCTGGAAAATAACGTATGCGGCAGCGATCAGGTGTTTGAGTGCAAAGGAGAGGTTACCGTGGAAGGAGTAACGCTGGGGTGTTCCAACGCCCCGGAGGGAGGACACGGGAGCCTTGATATGTCTCAGGCTATGGCATGCTCCTGTAACTGCTATTTTGCTCAGCTTGGAGAAATGATCGAAAGCGGGACGATAGCCGCGCAGGCCGAGAAGATGGGATTCGGACAGACTGTCCTGAATAATTTTCCTTCGGAGACCGGAGGCAATATACCTGGTGAAGATCAAGTCGGACCCTGGGATGTGTCTAACTTGTCCATAGGACAGGGAGATATTCTCGCCACCCCTCTGCAGATAAATCAGATGACTTCTATCATAGCCGGAGGAGGAAAGCTCGTTCGTCCAACTATATTTTTAGATGAGGAGGATACGAGGAAAGAGAAAGAAGAGGCTGATGCCGAACAGGTCGTAACACCGGAGACAGCCGCCTCCATAGAGATGATGCTGGCAGATGTCATGACAGAAGGAACCGGTTCAATAGGCTGGGACATACCCGTATGGGGAAAGACAGGCACGGCAGAAGCAGAAAAAGATGGGCTACCTGTCAAGAACTGCTGGTTCACCGGCTACTGCCGCATTGAGGATAAGACTTACGTCATAACAGTTCTTGCGGAGGACGGCGCGTCCGGCTCGGCCACTGCGCTACCTGTCTTTAAAGAGATAACCGAATTCCTGCAGGAGACAGCCCGCTTGGAATAGAGCCGGGGACTGTCCTCTGCCGGAGGTTCATAATACTCTCAAACTCCTTCTTCCACGTAGTCGCGGAGATATTCGCGCAGCTTATCGAGAGCCTTTTTCTCTATGCGTGAAACATAAGAACGGCTTATATTCAGAGCCTTTGCAATTTCTCGCTGCGGTCTGGGCTCGCTGCCGTCAAGACCGTACCGGGATATTATGACGGTCTGTTCCCGCTCTGTAAGCGCTTCCTTGAGCGCGTTTCTCAGATTTCCCACTTGTATTTTCAGATCGATAGAGTCAACTATTTCGTCGGTATCTGTGCCTAATATATCGTTAAAGCTTATCTCATTACCGTCCTTATCTACGCCTATAGGCAGGCTGAGGGAAATTTCCTGCTTTATGCGTTTGGAAGCTCTTATGCTCATAAGGATCTCGTTTTCGATACATTTTGCGGCATATGTGGCAAGCCTCGTCGATTTTTTTCCTGAATATGTATTGACAGCTTTTATCAGACCTATAGTTCCTATGGAGATCATATCGTCCTGGCTGTTCCCCGGACCTACGTATTTTTTAGCTATGTGAGCCACCAGCCTGAGATTTCGCTCTATTAGTACGGCGCGTGCCTTGGGATCATTTTGCTCAAGTAATTTTACGTAATGCTGTTCTTCTTTCTCTGTTAGTGGATTTGGAAAAGAAGTGCTCATTTATGTAAACCCCCTCTATAGATTTAAACTATATGCGGGCGAAAGATGTCCGGTGCTTGGCAACGTCAAAAAGTGCAAGTACCTATTTGAAAGAGATTGTCTCATTCTGCCTGATGGTTATATACGCTTCAGGATGAAGCCTTTTACAATGAAAGTCTCGGTGCTTTTTAAAATCAGGACGGTTGCGGAAATTTTTGACGGCGTTTTCCAAAGTATGAGAGGAACCTGCCCGAAAGGGCAGGTTCCTCTACACAAGATCTCGCGCGCTTGTACAGCGCGCCTTTATGCTTAGGCTATTTTTCAAACGACAAACAGTCTGTACACTGATCCATCGTAGGGTTAGCTTCGTGAGTACCCACAGTGATAGAATCCAAAGCGCAGAAATTCTCTGTTTTTTCGTGGTGCTTGCACTGATCTACAGTGCATCTTATAGTCTGATTTTTCTTACATCCCATTATATTTTCCTCCTTGCTTGATTAAGTTCACAGATCTATTATGACCGAAAACTTCACAAATTATTACGAGCATGACACTTGTACTTTATTAGATAAAATGGTATAATTTTAGCCGATAATAAGCTCAAAGCCGGAGAAAAACTTTAGGGCGGCATATCCGGGGTTTTCATTTTGCATTTTTTGGAAAATTTTTAAAAAGGAGTTAAGATGAAGATCAAATCATTACCCCAGTACGAACGCCCTATGGAAAAATGCCTTTCTTTAGGTGTTGAGAGCCTTACCAACGGAGAGCTGATAGCCATTCTGATAAATTCCGGCACTAAAGAAAGATCTGCAGTAGATCTGGCTGAAGAAGTCCTGGCAAAAGACCAGGCAGGCATAGGCTACCTCAGAGAGAGCTCTCTTGAAGAACTGATGACCGTTAAGGGTATAGGAAGTTCAAAAGCCGCCAGGATAGTGGCGGCAGTAGAATTAGGAAAGCGCATAGCTTTAAAACCTGTTCAAAAAGGAATGAAAATTCAAGACGACGAAGATGTTGCAGAGCTGTTCATGGAAGAGATGAGACGGCTCAAGAAGGAAATGTTCAAAGCAGTACTTCTCGACTCCAAAGGGGGAGTCATATCAGTAGAGACCGTTTCCATAGGGGAACTTAACAGTACTATCGTGCATCCCAGAGAGGTGTTCAGCCAGGCAGTAAGAAAGAGCGCGGCAGCAATAGTGTTCGTGCATAACCATCCCAGCGGCGATCCTATGCCCAGCGGAGAGGATGTGGCCACTACTGCAAGGCTCAGAGAATGTGGAAAACTTCTCGGAATCAGAGTAGTAGATCATTTGATCATAGGAGACGGACGATATATGAGCCTTAGGGCCATGGGAAAAATCTAAGATTGAGGTGTAAAAATATGTGTAGTTTTTTTAAAGCAAAAGATATGGGTATCGATTTGGGAACAGCTAATACATTGATCTACGTAAAGGACAGCGGCATAGTATTAAATGAGCCTTCAGTGATAGCGGTGGATTCAGATACGTCCAAGATCCTTGCAGTGGGAGCGGACGCCAAGGCCATGCTGGGCAAGGCGCCGAGAAACATCTCTGTAGTGAGGCCGCTTCAGGACGGAGTCATCTCCGACTTCGATAAGACGGCGGATATGCTCAAGACTTTTATAGAAAGAGCCATGGAGCAGAAGAAGATGAGAAATTACCGCGTGGCGGTGGGAGTCCCTACAGGCGTTACGGAAGTAGAGAAGAGAGCCGTAGAAGAAGTAGTGAGACAGATGGGCGCCAGCGAAGTATATATCCTTGAAGAACCTATGGCCGCAGCCATAGGCGCGGGACTTCCTGTGGACGGAACCACAGGCTGCATGATAGCGGATATAGGCGGAGGAACTACGGACGTGGCCATCATAGCCCTGGGCGGCGTGGTAGCCAGCACTTCCATAAGACATGCAGGCGACAAGTTTAACGAAGCTATAGTTCAATATATAAGAAAGCGCCACGCCCTCCTCATAGGCGATAAGACGGCCGAAGAACTTAAAATCAATTTGGGCTGCGCATGTATGGATGAGGACGAATTTGGAAATGAAATTATTAAGACCATGAACGCCAGAGGCAGAGATATCATCTCGGGACTTCCAAAGACTCTCGAGATAACCAATAAAGATATGATGATAGCTCTGCAGGAGTCCATGGATATAGTGGTAGACGCAGTTAAAGCTACTATAGAAAAAGCTCCGCCGGAGATCGCAGCTGACATCGCAGAAAACGGAATGATGCTTTCGGGCGGAGGAGCTAAGATATATAATCTCGATAAACTTATAAAGAAAAAGACGGATATGGATGTTGCCATAGCCGAGAACGCTTTCGAGGCAGTGGCTCTGGGCACGGGAAAAGGTCTCGAAGACGTGGAGAAGCTTAAAGTATATACGAGAAAATCCAAGAGAAGAGGAACAGAGAGTTAAGATATGAGATGGATTAGAGAACACAAATTGATAGCGAGTCTGATATCGCTGCTGGTCGTGTTGGCACTTATATTTGTGTTGTCGGTGGTTACCGGAGTGGGGGATAATTCTTTTGCGGCCTTTGTCAACAACGGCGTGACAAAAGTTTCAGGTTTCTTTTCGTCTGTAGGAAGCAGCGTCAGAGACGGAGTGGGCGGTATCTTTTCAGGGGCAAGCAAACAGGATAAGATAGACGAATTGGAAGAGGAGATCGCTTCTCTTGAGAGAGAGCTGGCTCAGGCCAGGCTGGAAGAAGGGCAGCTTGCGCAGCTTCAGGAACTGGCGGGTATACTCAATTACGATTATACTTCTCAGGTATTCAATGTTGTGACAGCCGACGTAAAGCTCAAGGACGGATCTAACTGGACCGGTATCTTTACGATAGACAGAGGAACTGAGTCAGGCATCTCATCGGGCAGCGTAGTGATAAACGGCGCAGGCCTGGTGGGAACTGTCATAGATGCAGGCGATGGCTGGGCCAAGGTGAGACCGGCCGTATCGGACGGGGATAAGCTGAGCTTCAAACTGGCCAGAGACGGAAACCAGCTTGGAATAGTATCCGGAAATTCAAGCGGTTCGCTGTCCGGATATATGCTGGACGATAATTCTACAGTGGCCGAGGGAGACATATTGATAAGCTCAGGCATGGGCAGCTATCCTGAGGGCATAGAGATAGGAAGCGTAAAATCCGTAAAATATAACAGCGATAAGCTCATGAGAGAGATCATCGTAGAACCTGCCGTCAGCTTTGAAAGTCTGAGGAAAGTGGCGGTAATAATATGAAATACTGGAAAGCGGGGATATTCTTTCTGATCGCCTTTTTTACGCAAAACTCACTGCTCAACATGGTAAATATAGGAGGTTATACGCCCAATCTGCTGCTGTGCCTGGTAGTAATCTTTTCGTTTCTGTACGAAAAGGACATGTACGGTTTAGTTTACGGCGCTGTCTTCGGATTGATATATGACGCATGTTACAGCTATGTGATCGGACCTACGCCTATAGCGCTCCTATTGGTGGCGGTGCTGGTGCTGGTGCTCAGAGAATATGCCAACATAGAAAATATAATAAGTATGTGGACAGTGTCGGTCATATCGTTCTTTGCTTATTATCTGATAAATTGGGGATTGTATAAGATAGCGGGAACGGCTTTTGGCATAGGGTACGCCTTTTCACACGCCATATGGGTCATATTGTATTCTCTGGCGGTGATAACACTGCTCTACGTATTCATGATAAAAAAGGTAGTGAGATATCACAGAGACAGGTATTTTAGATGAACAAGAGATTACTCAATTCAAGATTCTATCAAATATTGACTTTAGTAATAGTCCTTGTACTGATTTTATGTATAAGGCTTTTTGTGCTGACGGTGATTCAGCATGATTCATGGAACGCTTCTGCCGACAGCCAGAATACTAAGGAGATAACCACCGAGGCTCCGAGGGGAAAGATACTGGACCGATACGGCAGAGAGATAGCCACCAACAGGCAGATATTTACCGTGACTTTTAACGTCAGCGGACTCTCAACTGAAGAGATAAACACTACCAGCTATAATCTGGTGAATATACTGGAAGCCAACGGCGACGAATATGTAGACAACTTTCCGATAGTGATCGAGGCGGGAGAGTACAGATATTCTTACGATGATGAGAAAGCCCAGTGGCTGGCTAAACAGAGCTTTTCTCAGGATATGACAGCCGAGCAGGCATTTAACGCTTTGAGAAATCAATATGAGATAGATCCTCATGTAGACCGGTACGAAGCAGCCGAGGAACTGCAGACTACTTACGGCGTGTATCCTCCTATAAATATAAGGAGCATGACTTACACTTACGATTCGGAGAAAGAAGAATTTCTGGAAAAATATGAACTGGATACAGATCTGAGCGCCCAGGAAGCCTTTGCTCAGCTGAGAGACAAGTATAAGATCAGCGATGATCTTTCCGACGATGAGGCCAGAAAGATCTTTCGGATAAGAGACGAAATAAAGACTCTCGGATACAATAAATACCTTTCCAGCACCATAGCTAAAGACGTATCCAACGATACTGTAGTCTATGTAGAAGAGATGTCTTCAGAGATGAAAGGCGTGGAGATAGGATCAGAGACTGTCAGGTACTATCCTAATGGAAATACCCTCTCTCACGTTATAGGATATATGGGAAGCATTTCCGATTACCAGTATGAGGAATACGTCACCGAAAAAGGGTATAATGCGAAAGACCTCATAGGAAAGGACGGAATAGAAGCGTCCATGGAATCTTATCTGAAAGGCGTCGACGGAGTTAAATCTGTCAGGGTCAACAGTAGCGGAGATTATATAAGCACTATAAGCGAAACCGACCCTGTGGCAGGGAAAAACGTATATCTGACCATAGATCTGGAGCTTCAGAAGACGGCAGAGTCGGCCCTTGCGCAGGCTATACAGGCAGTACAGACAGGCAGCACTTTCAGAGGCGAATACGGAAGCACAAGAATGAGCAAGTTTGCCAACTGCGGGTCGGGCGCTGCCGTAGCGATAGATGTCGAGACGGGAGACGTGCTGGCCATGGCCAGTTATCCGGATTACGATCCCAATATTTTTGCAGAGGGAATAACTACAGAGGACTGGGCTTCGGTACAGAGCACCAACCCGAGAGATCTTCTGGCGCCTACTCCTTTGTATAATGTCGCTACTAAGGCTTCTGTACAGCCGGGTTCTACCTTTAAGCCGGTTACGGCTGTAGCGGCGCTGCAGTGCGGACTGGATCCGAGTAAATCCATAAGAGATACGGGCCACGTAACAGTCGGAGACAGAACATGGGGCTGCAGCGCATGGAACAGTTACAGAGGTACTCACGGATGGCAGGATATGGCCACCGGTATCCAGAATTCGTGCAACTACTATTTCTACTGCATAGCTACAGGAAAAGACTGGGGAACCGGAGCTTCGCTGGGGTATGACGAGGAAATAAGCATCGAGAAGATCATGGAAGTAGCTCAGGAGTTCGGACTTGGACAGGAGACGGGAATAGAACTGGACGAGACTACGACTCCTCTGGCGTCTGCCGAGCGAAAGATGGAAGGAACCAAGGATTCGCTGTGGTCGTATCTTTACAGCACTGCCGTCAACTACTGGCCGACGTCGGTGACAGAAGACGAAGAAGCTCTGAGAAAAGACATAGATACTATAGTCAGCTGGACGGAGGAGAATCCGTCCAGAGGCGAGATAATAAACAGGATAAAAGAACAGACCAGCGTAGAAGAGGATAAAGTAGAGACCGTTACGGATATCTGCAAGTATTCGTACTTCAATCAGGCCCAGTGGACTGTGGGAGATGAGTTCAACATATCTATAGGGCAGGGAGACAACGCCTATACGCCGCTTCAGATGGCAAACTATGTAGCCACTTTAGGCAATTACGGAGTGAGAAACCAGGTAAGCATAGTCAAGGGCATCGAGGGCATAGGCGAGACGGAAAAAGACGATCCTTATACTATAGACGTAGAAAAGGAAGACATGGAAAAGGTCATCGAAGGGATGCGCAGGGTAGTAAAGAACGGTACTCTCTCAGGCATATTCGCAGGGTTCCCTGTAGAAGTAGCAGGTAAGACCGGTACCGCCGAGAAGGACGGATATATAAATCCGACCGATGAGGTAGCGTATGTCAAGAGCCATCTCTCATCCATAGTTTCAGGAGTTTCCTGGTCTGACGTTGAAGCTGCCATGAAGCAGCTCATGAAGGATGATCCGGAGAGGTATCCTACTGAGAACGACGCTGTCGACGACGCTCTGATAGAAGCCAGCGGCAATAAAGTGACTCAGTCGCAGATAGACAAATACAAAGAGACTTACGATGAATTCGCTTGGGTAGTGACGATGGCTCCGGCAGATGATCCGAAGATAGCCGTAGTGGTGATGTTGGTTCAGGGAGGTATATCGTATAACGCCGGACCTGTAGCCAGGGAGATCATAGGGAAATATCTGGATCTTGAAGGGCAGTACGAAGAAGCGGATTTTACGACTAAAATGCAGTAGAAAGCAGGAGGAAATCCATGGGCAAGGCCATAGTAATTGCATCAGGAAAAGGCGGTACGGGAAAGACCATGTTTGCCGCTAATTTAGGTACTACTTTGGCCGGGCAGGGACATAAAGTGGTTCTCATAGACCTTGACACGGGCCTGAGAAATCTGGATCTGTATCTGGGAATAGAAAACAACATAGTATATGATGTCAACGATGTGCTGACAGGGGTATGCAGAATAAGACAGGCGCTGGTAAAGATCAAGGCTTTTCCCGGACTCTATTTTATGGCGGCCTCTCCTCAGAAGCCAAACGGAGAGATAACGCCTCTTCATATCAAAGTCCTGTGTGAAAAGCTTAAAAGCAAATACGACTATGTAATCGTGGACGCTCCGGCAGGCATAGACGACGGTATGATAATAGCTACCGGCGGCTGCGATATGGGGATAATCGTGGTTACTCCGGAATACGCCTCTCTGCGCAATGCCGAGACTGTGAAGAAAACTATTAAAGCTCAGGGCATAGATAATATCTGCTATGTGGTCAACCGCATAGATCTCAGGCTCATAGAATCGGGGAAGGCTCCGTCCTTCGACGAGGTGACCAAGAATATAAGGGAAAAGATAGTGGGCATAATCCAGGAGGACGAGAACATACATGTTTCAACTAACTTAGGAGTTCCGATAGTATCCATGACGGATACCTATATCGCCAAAAGCTTTATGGCTATGGCAGACAGGATTAAGAAAAATCTTGAAAAAGAATAGAGATAAAAAAGCAGGCTGCCGTTCTGAGATGAGACTATCCGGGCAGCCTGCTTTTGACTCTGCAGCAAATACGCAAGGGAAGTGCGTGCTCCGCTTCATTTTAAACAGGAGCTCCGCCTGGGGCGGCAAGTTTAGGTTTAAACTATCCTGTTCAGCTCTTCTCCGTTCATGAAGGCTTTTAAATTATCGGCGCAGGTGGAACAGACGATCTGGCGGGCCTCTTTTGAGGTCCATGCCATGTGGCCCGTTATGAGCAGATTTTCTATGCCAAGGAGAGGATTTTTCATCTCTATAGGTTCTTTCGAAACCACATCTACTGCTGCTCCTGACAATTTGCCGCTCTTTACCGCGTCGGCCAGGTCGCGCTCATTTATCAGAGCGCCTCTGGCAGTATTTATCAGATAAGCTCCGTCTTTCACCTGTGAAATAAAATCCTTATCGATAAACCCTTTGTTTTCCGGTGTTGCGGGGCAGTGCAGAGATATGACGTCCGCTTTTACCGCTCTTTCAGGATCCCTGCTGTAGGGAATGACTTCCATGCCGAAGGCTTCTGCTATCTGGCCTACACGTTTTCCTATAGCCCCGTAGCCGATGATTCCCATGGTCTTTCCGCTCAGTTGGAACATGGGAGAAATGACCAGCGAGAAGTCCGCAGAGGTCGACCATTTGCCATCCTGCACAGCGTCGTTATGCAGACCTACCCTGTTGCAGAGCTCCAGAAGAAGAGCAAAGGTGTGCTGGGCGACGCCCTCCGTGGAATAGGACGGGACGTTGCATACGGCGATATTCTTATCTTTGGCCGCCTCGATATCCACGTTGTCATATCCTGTGGCCATCACACCTATGAATTTGATACCGGGACAGGCGTCCATGACTTCTCTGGTGATGTGACATTTGCTGGTGAAGACTACATCGCAGTCCCCTATGCGGTCCGTTATTTCGGAATCTTTAGTTCTGTCGTATACGGTCAGGCTGCCTGCGCTTTCGATAGCTTCCCACGAGAGGTCTCCAGCATTTACAGTATAACCGTCTAAAATAACTGATTTCATTGACATACCCCCTTAAAGATGGTGTTTACACTGTATTATATCGCAGGCTCCAAATGAATACAAGATATAGGGCTTCAAACACTTTAAAAAAGGATGGATTTATGGTATAATGAACCCATCGATCATGATAGCGGTGTTGCCGAACGGAAGGGTTCATTGAATCGCCGCTGCGGCGCTTGTTGCGGTGAAAAACAGCGCATGCTGTATTCTGCAGAGAAAAGCACAAATTTTACAACAGAATTTGTTAAAATGGTTGTAGAATCGCAATAATAAATCGAAATTTACAGCATATCCACCTTTGCACCGTCATTTAAGCTGTTTTTCTCCCTAAAATGCTGTAGAATCAGTACAAAGGGCTAAGAAAATACAGCATGCAGCCGTCTGCTGCGGCACTGGTTGCGGTGAAAATCAGCGCATGCTGTATTTTACAGAGAAAAGCGTAAATTCTACAACAGAGTTTGTTGAAATGGTTGTAGAATCGCAATAATAAATCGGAATTTACAGCATATTTGCCTTCGTGCCGTCATTTAAGCTAATTTTCTTCCTAAAATGCTGTAGAATAAGCACAAAGGGCTAAGAAAATACAGCATGCGGCTTCTGCAATAGCAGAGCCGGCGATTTGCGACAGCAGAGGCAGCGATTTGTGGCGCAGGGCGCCGCGATTATGGTATATTAAGATCGGAGCAAAATAAAGCTTCCTGCAAGAAGCCGGTGATTTTCCGGTGTCTGGTAAAATATATTAAATCAGAGAAGGATGAAATGCGAAGATGAGAATCGACGGAAGAGAAAGAGATCGGATAAGACCGGTAAAAATTACAAATAATTATCTTATGAGCCCTCAGGGGTCAGTTTTGATAGAGATGGGAAACACTAAGGTTATATGTACCGCTACGGTAGAAGAACAGACGGCCCGTCACCTTACAGGTACAGGCAAAGGATGGATAACGGCCGAATACTCCATGCTTCCCGGGTCATGCGAGACCAGAAAAAAGAGAGACAGAGGAAAGACTGACGGAAGAAGCGTCGAGATACAAAGGCTCATAGGCAGAGCTTTGAGATCGGTAGCAGATATGGATAAGCTTGGGGAGAGGACTATATGGATAGACTGCGACGTCATCCAGGCCGACGGGGGTACCAGGACGGCTTCCATCACAGGCGCCTTTGTGGCCATGGCGGAGGCCATGAAGAAGATGAAGAGAGAAGGGCTGATAGAAGATATACCCTTAAACGGATTCGTTTCTGCCGTCAGCGTAGGGATAGTGGAGAACGAAAAATTATTGGATCTGTGCTATGCAGAAGACTCTAAGGCTATGGTGGATATGAACGTGGTCATGACCGACAGAGGAGAATATATAGAGATACAAGGTACGGGAGAAGACAGACCGTTCTGCAGAGAAGAGCTAAATGAACTTCTTTTTCTGGCGGCTGAAGGATGCAGGCAGCTGCATCAGATACAAAAACAAATAACAGGAGAGATTCAGACGATATGAAAACTATAATAGCAGCGTCATCTAACGCTCATAAGATAAAAGAAATTCAGGCTATCATGGATAAATTCGGAATGAAGGTCGTATCCAGAGACGATGCGGGAGTACCTCCTTTCGAGATAGAAGAAGACGGAGAGACTTTTGAAGAAAATTCCTATAAGAAGGCCAGTGAGATAATGAAAGTTACAGGTCAGATCACCATAGCCGACGACTCGGGTCTGATGGTGGATTATCTGGGCGGCGCGCCCGGCGTATATTCGGCCAGGTTCGCCGGAAAAGACTGCGATGATCATAAGAATAACGAAAAGCTTCTGAAGCTTCTGAAGAATCAGGTGGGAGACGAGAGAAAGGCCAAGTTCGTATCCGTAATAACGCTGATGTTTCCGGACGGAGAGACCATCGTGGCAAGAGGCGAATGTAGCGGAAGAATAATCGGGGCTGAAGCGGGAGAAAATGGTTTTGGATACGATCCGCTGTTTGTACCCGACGGGTATAATAAGACCTTCGCTCAGTTCACAGAAGAAGAGAAGAACGCTGTGAGCCACAGGGCCAAAGCCCTTGAGAAACTGGAAAAACTATTGTCAGAAAGGTGATTCTATGAAGAGAAAGTTAAAGTACGCGGGAATAAGGGCCAAGAAGATGCTGTTCATGATGCTGGATCAGTTTTCGGATCCCTTTTATCAGGGCGTCGCAGCTCAGATAGCTTTTTCCCTCTTTCTTTCTATAGTGCCTATATTTATACTGATGTCCCAGCTTTTGGGACTGTTTTCCCTGCCTCTTTCTGAGGTGAGCAAGTGGATAAACGAAAATGTTACCATGGAAGGAGCCGATGCGCTCCTGTCTCTATTGGAATACTCCCCTTCTGGGGCAAACAATTTATTTCTGGCGGTCATAGCCCTCTGGTCGTCCTCCAGAGCCCAGTTTGCCATAATGAGAGTTACCAACTATACTCTTACGGACGGCAAAGTTTTAGGGAAAGGATACGTCAGAGACCGGCTGAGATCGGTGAGGACCATACTGATGACCATATTTACCATAGTCTTTTCTCTGGTAGTTCTGGTATACGGCGAACTCATACTTAACTTGGTGTTCGGCGCCGTAGTAGGGCAGGAAATTTCGGCCATCGCATGGACTCTGCTGAGATGGCCCGTAGCAATGGCCTTGTATTTTCTCATGATATCCTATAATTACTATATGCTTCCTACTCAGAGAGTTCCTTTCAGGGATATCGTCCCGGGAAGCATATTCGCCGCCGTGGGATTTTTGGCAGTGACCTATTTTTACAGCATATATACTACCATATCGACTAATTACAATATACTTTACGGCTCGTTTTCCAATATAGTAGTACTGCTGTTCTGGTTCTGGTTCCTGGCCTGGGTAATGTGCCTTGGAATAAGCTTTAACCGCGTGTGGTGGGCTACCAGGAGAAAGAACAAGAAGCCTATACCCGAAGAAGTAAAGGCCAGAAGAAAGCCTCTCAATATATTTTGATACAGGCAGGCGCCGATACAGAAAGAGAGAATGTTGAGATGGGGTTGAAAGACAAGAAACTGTTTCTTTTAGATATGGATGGAACTCTTTATATAGACGACAGACTGCTTTCGGGAACCGCTGAATTTCTTCAGGGAATAAAGGACAGAGGCGGCCAATATATTTTTATGACCAATAACTCTTCAAAGGGAGTCTGCGATTATGTAGATAAACTGAGCCGAATGGGCGTCACGGCAAAGCCGGAAGAATTTCTGACTTCTGCAGACGCTTCCGCAGAGTTATTAGAGGACAGAAAAAGAGAAAAGATATATGTGATGGGGACGGGATCTTTTAAAGACTACATGAGGACTTTTGGATTTAACGTAACGGAAGAGGCGGAAGATGACGTCGAGATCGTACTGTGCGGCTTTGACAGGGAGCTTACATATAAAAAGCTGAAGGATGTGTGCAAACTGCTGTCCCAAGGCTCAAGAAGCTACTTTGCCACTAACCCCGACTGGGTGTGTCCGGCGGATTTCGGATACGTGCCGGATTGCGGCAGCATGTGTTGGATGATAGAAAAAGCTACGGGCAGATGGCCGGTATTCATAGGTAAACCCGAGCCCAAAATGGCGCTTATGGCTATGAAAAGGACGGGATTTACCTGCCGGGAGACTGTGGTGATAGGCGACAGGCTGTACACCGATATCGCCTGCGGCATAAACGCCGGGACGGACACCTGCTTCGTTCTTTCGGGAGAAGGGACCGAAGCAGACATAGAAAAGACGGGTATAAGACCGACATACGTTTTCAGAGATATTGAAGAATTACATCGGAGAATCAAAGATGAAACTTGACAACAAAAAGACTGTTTTAGTGGGGTTTGCTTTTCTGGCCATCAGCGCATTCTGGCAGATGTACGACAGCATAATTCCTCTCATACTTAAATATTTTTTCGGAATAGGAGATACTCTGTCAGGAGGAATAATGGCTCTTGATAATATCTTTGCTCTGATACTGCTGCCCGTGTTCGGAGCATGGTCGGATCGTGTAAACAGCAAGCGTGGAAAACGTACTCCGTTTATACTGGTGGGAACGATTCTTTCGGTAGTCTTTATGCTGATACTTCCTGCGGCGGCAAACGGACGCAATCTGACGCTGTTCATAGTGATACTGCTGGCGACTCTGATATCCATGAGCATATATCGTTCTCCTGCGGTTTCTCTGATGCCTGACGTCACTCCAAAGCCTCTCAGATCTAAGGGCAACGCCATAATAAATCTGATGGGAGCCATAGGAATAATCATGGCGCTGGGCCTTATAATGCTGCTGGTGGGAGAGGGACAGACGCCGGATTACGAGCCTGTGTTCATATCCATAGCAGCCATAATGGTGATATCGCTTCTCATAGTCTTGTTCAAAGTAGATGAAAATAAGATGTCAGCTGAGAGAATCGCCGAGGAAAAGCGCTGGGGCATAATAGAAGAAGAGACGGAAGATGAAAGCGGAGGAGCAAGACTTTCCGCGCCTGTGAGAAAGAGCCTCATCTTTCTGCTTTTTTCCGTGGCGTTCTGGTATATGGCTTACAATGCGGTGACTACGGCTTTCTCAAGATATGCTTCGGAAATGTGGGGCATGGAAGGCGGTTCTTTTGCGGGAGCCCTTATGGTAGCTTCGGTAGGAGCCCTGGTATCTTTCATACCCGTAGGAATCGTATCCAGCAGGTTCGGAAGAAAAAAGGTGATACTGTTTGGGGTGGTGTTGCTGGGACTGAGCTTTTTTGCGGGATTTTTGTTCAAGCAGCCGAATTTCGCCGTAAATATAGTGTTTTTCCTGGTAGGAGTGGCATGGGCCTCCATTAACGTCAACTCTTATCCTATGGTAGTAGAGATGTGCAGGGGAAGCGACATAGGAAAGTTTACAGGTACTTACTATACGTTTTCGATGGCAGCGCAGGTGTTCACGCCGATACTTTCAGGATGGTTCCTGGAGCATGTGGGTTACTGGACGCTGTTTCCTTATGCCGTATGTTTCTGCGCAGCGGCTTTCGTGACTATGACGATGGTCAGGCACGGCGACAGCAAGCCGGAGATAGCCAAGAGCAGACTGGAAGCTTTCGATGTAGATGATTAGAAAATGAGCAAGGGGGTTTCAAAATATGGATAAGAGAAAGACATTAAGAGAATTATTGAAGCACAGATATGCTCACAGGGGATTTCACAATAAACCTAAAGTGCCGGAAAATTCTATGACGGCATTCCGCCATGCGGTGGCTCACGGATTTGGCATCGAACTGGACGTTCACCTGACTAAGGACGGCAGACTTGCGGTCATACACGACTCGAGTCTCAAGAGAACGTGCGGCGTGGATATGGATATAGAAGATATGGATCTGGCAGAAGCAAAGGTGTATTTTCTCGAAGAGAGTACGGAACCCATGCCGGAATTAGAAGAAGTGCTTTCGGCAGTAGAAGGCAGAGTCCCGCTGGTAATAGAGCTGAAGACCAGAGGAAAGAATCATCATGGGCTGTGTCTGCGCGTGATGGAAGCCCTCGATGCTTATGAGGGAATGTACTGCATAGAGTCCTTTGACCCCCAGGCCGTGAGATGGTTCAGAAAGAACAGGCCCGATATAGTCAGAGGACAGCTTGCCGGGTCCCTTAAAAAGGACGGCAACGTCAACGGAATACAGGAATTTCTCCTCAGGAACTTGTGGGTAAATCTTCTCAGCCGGCCCGATTTTGTGGCCTATAGATTCGAAGACAGAGAAGAAGAGGCTTTTGTCAAATACAGAGGAGCAAAGTTCCTCTGGACCATAAGAAACTACAAAGATATGAAAAAGACCGAAGCTATAGGCGCCGCGGCCATCTTTGAGAAATTCGATCCGAAAGATTACGAATAGAAAACAAATAAGGGGCTTCAAGTCTGAAGCCCCTTATCGATATCTCACAATATATCTATGGAAGGTTTTACGTTATAGAAATCCCGGAGCTGTTCATATTGGCGCAGGGCTTTTTTCGATCTGGCGTCATCTTTATTTCGTCCGCTTTTCTTGACGGCCTTTATCATTATATTGCGAGAAGTGTGCTCCAGACTCGTGAATTCGATCATGGAAACGTCATATCCGCAGCTTTCAAGTTTAAGGCCTCTAAGGCCGTCGGTCAGATATTCCGTCAGCCTGTCCTTCAGAATACCGTGCTTGAGCATAGGCTGATGGAGATCGTTGTCTATCTGGCTGAAGAGCTCGTGCTGACAGCATGGTACGCTGAGTATCACCTTGGTGTTCCACCTGACGGCGTTTATAAGGGCATAATCTGTGGCGGTATCACAGGCGTGCAGCGTTACCACCATATCGGCGGAGTCGTTAGTATAATCGGCAATATCGCCTATCATAAATTTCAGATCGTCATAATGGAGATCTTCTGCGACTCTGCCGCAGAACTCTATCACGTCTTTTTTGAGATCCAGCCCTATGATCTTAACGTTTAGGCCTTTTATCTCATGCAGATAATGATATATGGCAAAAGTCAGATAAGCCTTGCCGCATCCGAAATCTATTATCTTAAGCGGACTTGAAAAAGAAGGGCTTTCTGCCAGATATGGCAGAGAATCGCTGACTATCTCCAGATATCTGTTGATCTGCCTGAATTTTCCGTAATGTTTCGGTATAACTTTGCCCGACTTGTCCATGACGCCCAGGCGTATCAGAAAATCGCAAGGGTCGCCGTCGGGGATGATATAGTTTTTAGTCCTGTTGTGTGAGAGGTCGGCGCAGCTGAGTGAAGACTCTCGCCTCGTCACTTTCGGATTTTCCGGTTTAGAGGCCAGTATCTGTATATCGGACGCAGCAGTAAATACGTTAGCTTGCTTAAAATCTTCTTTCATGAGTCGGACGCAGAATTCCGGAGCCGCAAAGGATCTATGTTTTCATGAGTGACTTTCTTTTCAAAACTGTATTCGGCCTGAAAACAAAGACCTCGAGAAGATTCTACAGGCCGCATAGTCACCTTTGCGCATCCCTGACTTTTGCGGCGCTTTCCGGAGAGCACGACTTTGACAGGACTCTCTCTTCTGAAAATTTCTTCAAATAATTCATCTAATCTGTTCATGAGATCATTCTAACATAAAAAAAGCGATTCTCATAGAGAAAATCGCTTATTCTTCTGACGGCCTTATCAAGGTTTACGGCTCTACGAACTCTACGCCCAGATAGTCAGCTATAGAAAGAGAAAGATTCTTTGCTATCTCTTCTATGTTATTCACCAGCCACTGAGTGTCCTGGGGATTATCGTGATAAGCCAGCTCGAGAAGAACAGTGGTAGCTCTGGTTCTGCGAAGCTCAGCCAGCGTCGTATTGGGCACTGCGGTGACGTCGGACGGATTTGGATATACCAGTTTAAGATTATTGGCGAAAATTTCCGCGGCAGCTTTTCCTCTGACGCTGTCCCTGTAATAATATACATCGGAGCCTCGCAGCATCCCGGAAAGATGTTCCGGCGCCGCATTGGAATGTATAGCTACATGAAGGTCGTAATTGCCTGCGTTTGACATGGCTATGGATGTATTTACATTTCCGTCCGGATCATTTCTGCCGTAGCTAATGTTGCTGGCATTGAGATAAGGTATCATCGCGTCGGTTATCAAATTCGCATAATATTCTTCGCTGTTTCCTGTGGTGGTTATATTGTATTCCTGGGTAGAAGGACTCAAGAAAACTGAAGCCATCAAAACACCTCCTAAAAATTCATATATCATAATATGCTGTAGATCTGACTCTTGTGAATCAATAGCTCAGGCGGCTCTTTGACGCCGCTTCGCAGGCGTGGGCCTGCTTCTTTGTACAGGGGCTGAAACAGAAAAATCAGACGCAAACTCAGGGTAATCTGTGAGATGGAAAACTGCTTAGTCCCGGTTTTTGTGATTTTTTCTTGTTTTGCGGGAATTTTTTGTATGAAAGTCTCGGGACTTTTGAAGTATGGCATGTTTGAGAGAAAAAAATTTCATAATGAAGAGGAAAAAAGCGCCTGACAGTCATTTTCCTTGCAGATTTCGTTAAAAAAGTCTCGTAAATAGATTTAATTTCCTGTTTTACGAGAGTAAGCCGCCGAAAATTCTCGCAAACATTCGATATTTTAAGAAAACCGGGAATTTGTGTCTGAACGGCACAGCGCCATGAGGCAGTCCCACAGGGCAGTCCTTTATCTATTTTGCGTTCCTGTCTGCGCTGTACAGCGCGTTAGGCGGTGATGGGAGAGCCGTGATCTGGCGATAGTTTCATAGGATAAAATACTTTTTTAACAATTCTTGCACCCATTGTATTCGCCCCTTTATTGTGATAAAATAATATATCAAACCAGAAAGAAGGAACATTTCCATATGATCGACAAGCAAAAGATAATAAATATCGCTGTCATAGCTCACGTCGACGCCGGAAAATCCACGTTGGTAGACGCTTTCTTAAACCAGAGCGGCGTATTCAGAGCCAACGAAGAGGTGGCCGACTGCGTGATGGATTCAGACGACATAGAAAGAGAAAGAGGCATAACCATATATTCCAAGAACTGTTCGGTAATGCACGGAGATGTAAAGATAAACATCGTAGATACGCCGGGACACGCCGACTTTTCATCGGAAGTAGAGAGAATAATGAAGACGGTGGATACGGTCATCCTGCTGGTAGATTCCAGCGAGGGACCTATGCCCCAGACCAGGTTCGTACTTAAAAAATCACTGGAACAGGGGATAAACCCCATATTATTCATCAATAAACTGGATAAGAAAGACGCCCGTATAGATGAAGTGGTGGACGAAGTTTACGAGCTGTTCATGGACCTTGAGGCCAGCGACAGACAGCTGGATTTCCCTATACTGTACGGAATAGCCCGTCAGGGTATAGCGGTCTATGAACCTGAAGACATAAAAGGTATGACCGTAGGAGAAGGAGAAGAGAAGATAAAGAAGAGTCCTGCCGGTTACGGCGGACTTGATATAACTCCTCTGTTCGACACCATAATAAAGCACTGTGAGCCTTATCCGGATCTCACCGAAGAACCGCTGCAATTGCAGGTTTCCACCCTGGCCTATGACGATTATATAGGCAGACTGGGCATCGGCAGAGTAACTAAAGGCGTTATAAAAGAAGGACAGCAGGTAGCTGTCGCCAAGGCCGACGGTTCCATGGTACAGAGAAAGATAAATCAGGTCTTCGTATACAGAGGGCTTAAACGAGTGGCAGTACCGGAAGCCCAGTGCGGAGACATCGTGGTGATTTCCGGAATCTCGGATATTTCCATAGGCGAGACCATATGCGACCCTAAGGACCCTCAGCCGATGGAGATGATTCACATAGAAGAGCCTACCCTCAGCATGAACTTCATGGTAAACAAGTCTCCGTTTGCCGGAAAATCCGGAAAATACGTAACCAGCCGCCACATCAGAGAGAGACTGAACAAAGAGCTGGAAGTAAATGTGGGGCTCATGGTTGAAGAGACCGATTCCACAGATTGTTTCAAGGTCTCCGGCAGAGGAGAGCTTCACCTCTCCATACTGATAGAAAACATGAGGAGAGAAGGATATGAGCTGGCGGTATCCAAGCCGGAGGTCATACTGAGAAAAGGCCAGCACGGCAAGGTGCTGGAGCCTATAGAAGAAGTAGTCATCACCGTACCCGACGAATATTCAGGAACGGTAATCAACAAGCTCAACATAAGAAAAGGGCTCATGACTCAGATGTCCGCAGAAAACGGCTATTCGAGGCTTGAATACCTTGTCCCTACCAGAGGGCTTTTGGGCTACAGAAGCGAATTCATCAATGATACCAGAGGAGAGGGCACCATGGTCAGGAGATTCGACTCCTTTGACGAGTACAAGGGAGAAATTCCTCAGAGGACCAACGGCGTAGCCATTGCCCAAGAAGAAGGAGTATGCACTCCTTACGCTCTGTTCAATATCGGGGAGAGAGTGCAGATGTTCGTGGAACCGGGAACTCATGTGTATGAGGGAATGATCGTCGGGATGAATTCCAGAAACGACGACATGGTGGTGAATCCGTGCAAAGCCAAGAGAGTGAGCAATATGCGGGCAGCCGGCTCCGACGATACTATAAAACTGTCTCCGCCGAGGACCTTTACCCTCGAAGAAGCTCTCGAGTTTATCGCAGACGACGAGTTGGTAGAGATAACTCCGGACGACATAAGACTTCGCAAAAAACTGCTCCGCGAACTGGAAAGACGCCGCAGCGGAAGAGTCTATGAATAGGAGGACGAGAGAATGTCCGGGCTGTTAAATTTTTTATCCGGCAGTTTTTTGGGAAATCTGGCCGGAGCGGCGCTGATACTCATAGCAGGTCTGATATTCATAAAGATCGCGTCTTCAATCATGAAAAAAGCTCTATCGGGGAGTCATCTCGATGAAGCGGTGCATAAATTTATAATAAACGTGATTAGAGCTGTCCTGTATATAGTGCTGACAGTGGTGATATTGGGCAAGTTGAAAGTCCCCACTGCTCCGCTTGTCACGGTACTTGGGGCGGCGGGAGCGGCCATAGCGCTGGCTCTCAAAGACAGCCTTGGCAATATAGCCGGGGGCGTACTGATACTGGCTAACAAGCTTTTTAAAAAAGGCGATGTTATAGATGTGTCCGGAGAGGAAGGAATGGTGGAAAGCATAGATCTCTTTGTCACCACCTTGAAGACTTATGATAATAAAGTCGTCACCATCCCCAACGGCACCATAACCACATCTGTGATCGTGAATTACTCCAAAGAGGACATCAGAAGAGTAGACTGCGTTTTCAGTGTGGCATACGATATGGACATCGCAAAGGCGAAAGACGTCCTCAACGCCGTAGCGATGAAATGTCCTGACGGGCTGGATACGCCGCCTCCCGTGGTAGGCGTAAGTCAGCATCAGGCGAGTTCCGTAGAGCTGGATCTAAAAGTCTGGTGTAAAACTTCCAAATACTTTGACGTAAAATATTATTTGGAAGAGGAAGTTAAAGCAGCATTTGATGAGGCAAGTATTACAATACCATATCCGCGGATGGACGTACGCGTGATAGAGTAATTTTTTAGGGAGATTAAAATGGGAGAAATTAAAAAATTCAAAAGAGTATTGGTTGCTAACAGAGGAGAAATTGCAATCAGAGTTTTCAGGGCCTGCCGCGAACTGGGAATAAGAACAGTCGCGATATATTCAGAAGAGGATAAAAACTCTCTGTTCAGGACCAAGGCAGACGAGGCTTACCAGATAGGCAAAGGCAAGACTCCTGTGGGAGTATACCTTAGTATCGATGAAATCATAGCTTTAGCCAAGGCAAAAGGCGTTGACGCTATACATCCGGGCTATGGATTTTTAGCTGAGAACGTTGAATTCGCCAAGGCCTGTCAGGACGCAGGGATAGAATTCATCGGTCCTACAGCCGAGATGATGGATAGATTGGGAGATAAGATAAAATCCAAGATCGTGGCCAGCGACGTGGGAGTTCCTACTATTCCGGGAGTGGAGAAAGCCATAACGACAGAAGAGGAAGCAGTTGAATTCGCAGAAAAGTGCGGGTATCCTGTGATGCTCAAAGCAGCGGCCGGCGGCGGCGGCAGAGGAATGAGAATAGTCCAGAATGCTGAAGAACTCCTTCCTCAGTTCAGAAGCGCCAGAAGCGAAGCAGCCAAGGCTTTCGGAATAGACGACATATTCATTGAAAAATACTTAGAAAACCCTAAGCACATAGAAGTGCAGATACTGGGAGATAAATACGGAAATATAGTCCATCTCTTTGAGAGAGACTGCTCCATACAGAGAAGACATCAGAAAGTCATCGAATTTACACCGGCCCTGTGCCTTTCAGATCAGCAGAGAGAAGATATCTGCCAGGATGCGCTGAAGATAGCTCACGCCGTAGATTATAGAAGCGCCGGAACAGTGGAATTCCTGGTTGACAAGACGGGACAGCATTACTTCATCGAGATGAACCCGAGGATCCAGGTAGAGCATACTGTGTCTGAGATTGTGACGGGTATAGATATAGTGCAGGATCAGATTCTGGTGGCTCAGGGATACGCCCTGAATTCACCGGAGATCGCTATTCCTGATCAGGACGCCATCAAGGTGACAGGCCATGCGATACAGTGCAGAATCACTACTGAGGACCCTGCAAACGGTTTTATGCCCGACACAGGAATAATAGAAAACTACAGGAGCCCGGGCGGATTCGGTATTCGTCTGGACGGTGGAAACGGATTCGAGGGCTCTGAGATAACACCTTTCTACGATAGTTTGCTGGTAAAGGTGACGGCCTTCAGCAGGACTTTCGAAGATACCAGAAGAAAGGCTATAAGAGCTCTTTCTGAGATGGTAATAAAGGGTATCAAGACCAACGTCGCATTTATGCTCAACGTGCTGAACCATCCTACTTTCGCTGCCGGAATGTGCGACACGGGATTCATAGCCAATACGCCTGACCTGCTCAATATTGAAAAGGTAGAAGATAACGAGCTGAAAGTCATAGAATTTCTCGGAAACAAATTTGTCAACGAGACTAAGGGACATAAACCGCAGTTCAATGTTCCTGTCTTCCCTAAGTTCAAGAAAGAAGAACTGTCCGGACTCAGAGGAACCAAGCAGCTGCTGGATGAAAACGGACCGAAAGCAGTCGCCGACTGGGTAAAAGAGCAGCAGAAGCTTCTCATCACCGATACTACTATGCGAGACGCTCAGCAGTCCCTCATGGCTACAAGAGTGAGAACCGTAGATATGGAGAAGATCGCTCCGGCAGTATCGGTTTACGGAAAGGATCTTTTTTCGGTAGAGATGTGGGGAGGAGCAACTTTCGATACGTCGTACCGTTTCCTCAAAGAATCGCCGTGGGAAAGACTGGATACTCTCAGGGAGAAGATGCCTAATATCTTGTTCCAGATGCTCATAAGAGGAGCCAATGCGGTAGGATATAAGAATTATCCGGACAACGTCATAAGAGAATTCGTAAAAGAATCAGCCAGATCCGGAATAGATGTCTTCAGAATATTCGACTCCCTCAACTGGCTGGACGGCATGACCGTAGCTCTCGACGAGACTCTCAAGCAGGATAAGATTGCAGAAGCATGCCTGTGCTACACGGGAGACATCTTAGACGAATCGAGAACTAAATACAACTTGAAATACTATGTGGAAATGGCTAAGGAACTGGAGAAGAGAGGCGCTCACATGCTGGGCATCAAGGACATGTCCGGACTTCTCAAGCCGATGGCTGCTTATAAGCTGGTATCCACCCTTAAAGAAGAGATCGGCATACCTATCCATCTTCACACTCACGATACTTCCGGAAACGGCGTAGCCACCATACTGATGGCCGCTCAGGCAGGAGTAGACGTGGTGGACGCAGCCTTCAACTCCATGAGCGGACTGACTTCTCAGCCGGCTCTAAACTCAGTAGTAGCCGCTCTGCAGAACTCCAACAGAGATACGGGTATAGACAGCGACAAGATTCAGAAGATCTCGGAATACTGGAGAGATGTAAGGCCTGTTTATGCAGGATTCGAATCCGAATTAGTCACCTCCACCGCTGAGATATACAAGTACGAGATTCCGGGAGGACAATATTCAAACCTGAAGCCTCAGGTAGAGAGCTTCGGTCTGGGACATAAATTTGAAGAAGTAAAGGATATGTTCAAGACGGTCAATGAAATGCTTGGAGATATCGTAAAAGTCACACCATCCTCGAAAGCGGTGGGCGACATGGCTATCTTCATGGTTCAGAATGACCTGACGCCTGAAAACATATATGAAAAAGGCAAGGGCATCGACTTCCCTGATTCAATAGTTTCCTATTTTGAGGGAATGATGGGCCAGCCTCACGGAGGATTCCCTGAAAAGCTGCAGAAACTCGTACTTAAGGGCAAACCTGCCATAACATGCAGGCCGGGAGAACTGCTTCCGCCGGAAGATTTTGACGCCATAAAGAAGCACCTCAGAGAGGATCTGGGCCTGGAGGGAACAGACAGAGAAGCCATCAGCTACGCTATCTATCCTAAGGTGTTTGAGGACTACGTCAAGACTATTAAAAAGGAAGGAAACTTCCGCTACATGGGATCGGATATATTCTTCCACAGCCTGGAAGTAGGCGAGACCTGCGAAGTGAAGCTGGGCGAGGGAAAGATTCTCATGGTCAAGCTGCACGAAGTAAGACCTGTGGATAATGAAGGCTTCAGAGAAGCAATATTTGAAGTCAACGGCAACCGCAGAATCATAAAGATAAAGGATACGGATGTCACGATCAATTCCAACAATTCAGTCCTCTATGCCGACGAGGATAATCCGATGGAAGTCGGAGCCAACATCCCGGGCAACATCATCAGAGTCCTCGTCAAAGAGGGCGATACGGTTGAGGAAAAGCAGCCTATCGCTGTCATCGAGGCCATGAAGATGGAGACCAATATACTTGCCACAGCTAAGGGAACGGTAGAGAAGATCTATATTTCTGAAGGCCAGCAGGTAAAGGCGGGAGAAATGGTAGCTAAACTCAAATAAAATCTGAAGCGTCCCTCTTTTGGAGGGACGCTTCATGCTTGTTGATAAGGGGCCCGCGCCTCTTCGAGGTGCGGGCCCTTTCGGCATAAAATTCTATTGCACGAGAGCTTCCGTCAGAAGCCTCATGCAGGAAACATTATATGACAGGCTTTTCATGGTATTATCGGTTTATTGCCTTGCCCTGAGATATTAGTTCCTCGATATATTCATCTATGAGAGTTAGGCCTTTTTCCAGCTCCTCTGCGTGTGAAAGAGAAAGGCGGAAGGTATGAGGCAGGTAGAAACAGTCTCCGTGACAGATCAGCACTCCTTTTTGATCCAGCAGATCGTCGCAGAATTTTTCCGAATCCACATTTAGATCATAGTGAATGAGATAAGTAGTTCCGTAGGCGTCTGCATATTGATGTAGATACTTATGTCCGTCCAGCCATTTATCCACGATAGCTTTGTTATGCTCTACTATGTTTCTGCTGCGTTCAAATATCTTGTCGGCATGCTCTAGAGCTATGGCGAAGATCCATTCGTCAAAAACTCCTCCGCAGATGGAATCATAAGATCTCCTGTTGAACAACTCCCACCTGACTTCGGGATCATGGCAGATGATCCAGCCGCATCTGGTGCCGGCCATAGAATAGATCTTTGAGGAACTGCAGGTCACTATAGCCTTGTCGTAGAGATCAGCCATAGAAGGCATATATTCTTTCTTCAGTCCCCGATACATTTCATCACATACTATCCAAGCGTCCACAGACTTGGCTATCTCCACCAGCTCCTGCATTTCTTCAAGCTCCAGGAGAGACCCCGTCGGATTGTTGGGGTTCGTCAGCATGATAGCCTTCGTATTTGAATCTACAGCCTTGCGCACCTCAGAAAGATTCAGCTTATAGCCGTCTTCAGGCTTCAGATCTATCTCCCGGACTTCGGCGCCTATAGATCTTGGGATAGAGTAGTACTGCTGATAGTTGGGCATGATGGAGATGACGTTGTCCGAAGGCTCAATGAGCGTATAGACCACGGTATTGTTGGCGCCTGTTCCGCCGTGTACCAGTATTACGTCTTCAGCCGTCACACCTTTGTATAGTTTAGCCACGGCTTCACGCAGTCTCGGCGTACCGGCGAAGAAGCCGTACCCAAGGTTCATCTTTTTTAAATCTTCAAGAAAGCTATCCAGGTTTTCTCCTGTCAGTTCAAAGAGCTCTTCTACTGTCATGGGAAGAACGCAGCTTCCGCCCAGATATACTTTGTTTTTAGGGCTGTTGGCAGCCGGGTTGAGCCAGTTTTCCAGCACAAATTCATCTAACTTCATAATGTCTCCTCCTCAAAGCGGTCATTTGTCTATACTTTAATTATATAATTCACGGTTAAAACATAAAATCTCAACAAATTATACGAGAACATAATTTAATTTTCATAAATTTGTGTTATAATACAAAGATAAAAAGATTGCGCAGGGAAACGCCGACATTTAAAATAGATATTTACTTGGAGGAAAAAATGAAAGTAACCGTCGAAGACATAAGCAACTTTCCGGAGTTTGCCGACCTGAAACTGATCGCAGGCAGGGGCGGCCTCAATAAAGCTGTCGAAAAATGCGGCATACTCGATTATGAATTCGTCGAGGGAGTCAGAGAAAAATGGTACAATACTAATTTCAGAGACGAGAATATGATAGTAATGACCAGCTTCCTGTATGCCAAAGACAACGAATACCTCATAATGGACGCAGTGAAAAATCTAACTTCAAGAAAGTGCAGCGGGCTGATAATAAAGAACATCTTTCATCTTCCCATACATGAGAATGTGATAAGATACGCCGATACCATGAATTTTCCGATATTGGTCATAGAGGGAAGCAACATTCACTTTGAGGATCTCATCGTGCTGATCTCCGAGCGGATACGACATTATGAGCTTCTTCACTACAGAGAAAGCAAAGTGGACGAGATCCTCAGGAGCGGCTCCGACTACCGGCTCCTCGAGAGTATTTCCTATGACATAAATCCCACTTTCAAGACTGATATGGTGGCTATGTTCTTTAAGGCCAAGGGGCAGTTCGGCCCGAGAGAATATCTAAAAATGGAGAAGCTCATAGAAGACAGCGCCCTCATGACTGCTTCTGATTCCATGTTCTACTACAGAGATGGTTTTTTCATAATTCATTCGAGGGAAATGTTTACATGCGTAGACGCGGAAAAACTGGCAAAACCTTTTATAGAAATGTTCGGCGAAGCCGCCGGAGGATTCAGGGTAGGTATAAGCGCCGTACATCATCTGCTCTGGCAGATAAAGAATTGCTTCGAAGAAAGCAAATATGCGGCGTCTTTGGACAGCGGCGAGGCGTCGGGATACGTTCTCTATGAAAACTTGGGTATATATAAGGTGATTCTTCCTTACTGCACGGACAGCGTAATGAAGGAGTTCTGCCGTGATTATATAAAGCCTCTCGAGGATTACGATCTTGAGACCAAGGGCAATCTGCTGGAGACGGCCATAAATTACGTACTTAACGGCGCAGATATACAGAAGACTGCTCAGGCTATGCTTCAGCATAAAAATACTATCAGGTACAGGCTGAAGAATATAAGCAACATAATAGGAATGAACGTGTTCGAGACAAAGAACTATGAGATATTGTCTTTTGCCGTTAGAATATTCATCTGTAACGATGAAAGCATATGACTTAAAACTGGAGGACAAGAAAAATGAAACATCGCTTTATTTCAAAAAAATATTGGAAAGAAATAGGTACTCCTTTCGGAAGCACCAACGAAAAGGCTGCCCGTTATGATGACTGCATAAACTTAAGCATAGGCGACCCGGATCTCATCACCGACAAGATAATAATAGACGGAGCATATGAGGATACGCTTAGAGGTCATACCAGATATACCAACATGTACGGAGATCCTGAGCTGAGGCAGGAGATAAGAAACTTCTATAAAGAAGAATATGATCTGGATATAGCTCAAGACGAGGTGATCGTCACAGCCTCGGGGCTGATCGCCATGTACAGCGTTTTGCAGGCTATCTTAGATGACGGCGACGAAGTCATAATACAGGCGCCTTTCTTTACCCCGTATACGTCTCAGGTGAAGATGGCCGGCGGAGTGCCTGTAGAGCTTGATACTTACGAAGAAGAAGATTTTCAGATCAACGCAGGCCGCCTCGAGAGCCTCATCAATGAGAGGACAAAGGCGCTTATAATTAACACGCCGTCCAATCCATCCGGAAGCTGTTTGTCAGAAAATACAATGAAAGAGCTGGCGAAGATAGTAGAAAAATATGATCTCATCGTCATAGCAGATGACATATATACTTCATATAGCTTTGAGAAGGATTTCATTCCTTTTATGTGCATGCCGGGGATGAGAGAGAGGACCATAACTATAAATTCTTTTTCAAAAAATTTTATAATGACGGGATGGCGAGTAGGAAATATCATCGCTCCTTCCTATATAATAAAGGTTCTCAAGGATATGAGCGAGAATATAATATATTCGGCTCCTGCTCCGTCTCAGAGAGCGGCCATACATGCTCTCAGGAACAGAAAAGTTGTTCAGCCGCCTGTAATAGAAGAATATAAGAAGAGGATGAACTACGCCGCAGATAGAGTCAACAGAGTCTCCTGGATGAGCGTTAAGACGCCGCCAAAAGGAAGCTTTTATCTCTTCATAAATATAAGAGAAAGCGGCTTATCGAGTGCGCAGGCCTCTGAGATGATTCTTGATAAGGCTCACGTGCTGCTGCTTCCCGGAAATGCGTTCGGACGCTGCGGAGAAGGATATCTCAGACTTGCATGTACGGTAGGCATCCAAAAGCTCGGAGAAGCTTTTGACAGAATCGAAAAAATAACCCTTGACAAATAGAGTTAAAAGTCGTATTATAATTTTAGGAATAAGAATTGTTCCTAAAAAATAATAAAGAAGGTGTTACCGTGACGAAACAGAAAAAGTTGGTATTGACCATAATCGAGCGGTCACATGGGCACCTGTCGGCTGAAGAAATTTTTTTCAGAGCGAGAGAAGAGATGCCTAACATTGCGCTAGGTACCGTGTACAGAAACCTCAATTCTCTTACGGAAGAAGGGATCGTCAGGAGGATTACTCTTCCGGGTACTTCTGACAGATTCGATACGATGATCAGACCTCACGATCATCTCATATGTCAGAGATGCGGAAGGATAAAAGACGTTCACCTTACGGGAGTAGAGGAGGCTATCCGCAGCGTTACAGGAGATGATATCTCGTTTTATGAGCTCAACGCTTATTATATATGTGACGAATGTAGAGAGAAAGAGGCCGGCGAGGCTGCCGGAGAATGACCGGCGCGTATGGATTTCATTGGTCCGTCAGGAAAAACGGATCTGAAAAATTATAAAAATCACAGGAGGAAATGAACATGAAGGACTTAAAAGGAACTAAGACAGAAGCTAACTTAATGACTGCATTTGCAGGAGAATCACAGGCCAGAAACAAATATACTTATTTTGCAAGCGTTGCAAAGAAAGAAGGATACGAGCAGATTGCGGCTATCTTCCAGAAGACTGCCGACAATGAAAAGGAACACGCAAAGATGTGGTTCAAGGCTCTCGGAGAATTGGGAGATACTGCTCAGAATCTGCTTGCAGCAGCAGAAGGAGAAAACTATGAGTGGACTGACATGTACGCTCAGTTTGCAAAAGAAGCAAAAGAAGAAGGTTTCGACGTTCTTGCGGCTCAGTTCGCAATGGTAGCAGAGGTCGAAAAACACCACGAAGAAAGATACAGAGCTCTTCTGAACAACGTTGAGATGAAGGCCGTATTCGAAAAGTCCGGAGAGACTATGTGGGAGTGCAGAAACTGCGGACATCTGGTAATGGGTAAGAAGGCGCCTCAGGTATGCCCAGTATGTTCTCATCCTCAGAGCTTCTTCGAAGTAAGATGCGAGAACTATTAATAAGCCTGCTACAGTATACAATATAAGAGTACATATGGATTTTAACAAAAGACGGCTGGCAAGGGACACTTCACATAAGGAAGTGCCCCTTGCTGCATTTATAAGTATTTATCTGAGATTGAAAAACAAGTACAGGAACGTTTTTGTCGGATTGTAAAACAGTTTACTGAACAGATGAAAGCTTATAGTTCTATGAAATGAGCACAGAAGAATTTTACCGTCAAAACGAGGAGCATATTTCATCTGTATAGGCGATAAATGATTTTAACAAAAATTTAGCTGAAACTAACCTCATCAATGCTAAAGCAAATATGCTGCTGTCACACAGAGAACTTTTGAATAAAATTATTGATACCTTTACAACGCAATATAATGCTTGGCAGAGTTGGAATGTCTTTGAGCGACAATGAGTTTTGCGCGACTTCAAAAAATGCAGGGATTTGAGAAGGATAAAGATAAACTTGCCGAACATAGTCAAATAATTTGCGAATGGATTTCTGATATTCAAATGTTGCTTAATATTGAAAATTAAATAAGCATTTAGAATAGAAAACATAGGCTTGCACTGAAAAAACAAGAGTGCAACCTGTAATTGACAAAGTGCATTTTCAGAGCGATAGATTAAAAAATTCTGTTTGATATAATATTGTTAGAACTAAAACAGAAGGAGGTATCCACTATGACATTTGGTGAAAAACTATTTAAGCTGAGGAAAGAAAGAGGTCTGTCACAGGAGGCTTTAGCTGAGCAGGTTAACACTACCCGGCAGGCAATTAGTAAATGGGAAAACAATCAGGGCTTTCCTGAAACAGAAAAGTTAATGCTGCTTAGTAATATTTTTGAAGTTTCCATTGATTCTCTTCTAAAAGATAGTGAATCTACTGATACACAATCAACTGATGGGTATTATGTCAGTCGTGAAAAAGCTGAATCGTGGATTTTTCACGAGAAGAATTTTTCTCGTAAAGTTGCGGTTGGTATTGTCTTAATGATATGTTCTGGTATTCCGCTTTCCCTTTTAGGTAAGAATACGGTCGCCGGTCTGATTTGTAGTGCGATATGTGTTGTGACAGGCCTTGGGATTATTTTAGCCACCTGTTTATCGGATCACGATTTTGAATACAAAGCGCTTAAACAAAATGCACTAATGTTTGACCACAATTATTTGGAGGAGTTAAAAAGGCGTTACAGTATCCTAAGAAAAAAGTACATTGGTATGATAACAGGATTTTTCTCTATGGTTATTTTGAGCGGGATTATATTCTTCGCTTCCATTGAACTTTACGGCGTGCCTGAAAAAACGGCGCTCCCTGTTTTTCTTTTAGTTGTTGCTTTGGGGATCGCAACATTATTCTACTCCTTTTCGGTAATGGACGCCTATGAAATATTAGTTTATAACCAGGAGCATATGAATAAGTTTTCCACTGGATTGCTTAATAGAATTCGGCGCTTATTCAGCCATCGTCATTGACGAGTAACGGGGTAGCTTATTATGAAAAAACGAACGCTCTTATCAGTCTTTTTTACCTTTTTATTTTTCATTGCCACACAAATTATTTTTTCTTCTATTGGATTTATGCTTCAGGGTGCTGAAATATCTTCTACCTTTTTGATCTTTCCGGTTATAGGAGATGTCATATTTGCATTATCAGCATTTTTGTATTCCAAAAAGAAAAAGCTATTGCCAAAATTTAATAACCGTTCGAAAATACCGATTAAGAACTGCTTCGTATCGTTCATAGCAATTATTTCATACTCTATTTTGGGCAATTTCATTCTATATTCATTACCAAACAATATGCCTGAAAGTATGGAGTTAATGGAACATTCTATGCAAGCAAATCCTTTCTTATATTGTATAGCGGTTTACTTAATTGCTCCTGTTACGGAAGAGTTTGTTTTCCGAGGTTTTATCCAAACAAGACTTCGCGCTACAATGAATGTCATCCCTGCTATTTTAATTAGTTCGTTACTATTTGGGATAACCCATTTGATGACTGGCAGTATATTGACGGCATTGTTTGCTCTATTTGGAGGAATAATATTTGGGTTGACATTTGAAAAAACAGGTTCTTTGATACTAACGATATCGGTTCATATCGTCGGAAATCTTTGCGAACTTATAGTGATGTTACCGATAATGTTTTGAAGAAGTTTGATAATGCCAAAAACCAAATGGCTTTTATGCTCTATTTGCGAAAATGAGACCCGTAACGCAGAGCCGACAAACTTGTGAGCAATCATAGTTTGTCGGCTCTTTCTTTTAATACATCGAGAGTCACATCGTTGGCTGACATTTGAATCTTTTGTTCTGTGGCCGAGCTTCCCGGTGAAGAGCCGCATGACGTTAACAGCAGAGAGCAAGTTAAGATAAAAGTAATGTACTTTTGTATCTTCTCATTGCAAATTCTTTCTGAAAAATTCAGCGATCTTATCAAAAGGAATTATATCAGTCCTATCATATAAGTCGGTGTGTACAGCTCCCGGAATTATCATAAGCTCCTTGTTATCTCCCTTTAAGTCTTTAAAAACATCTTTGCTGAAATAGCAGGAATGGGCTTTTTCCCCATGTATCAGAAGGACCGCGCTCTCTATCTCCTGGCAATACTGAAGGATAGGCGTGTTGAGGAAGGACAGAGAGGAAGTTATGTTCCAGCCGTCGGTTGAATTCAGAGAACGTTCATGGTAACCTCGCTTTGTCTTATAATAATTGTGATAATCTTTTACAAAAAACGGTGCGTCCTCAGGGAGAGGATCTACTACTCCGCCAGCTCTTTTATACAGTCCGCTCTTGTAGTCTGCAATTCTCTGAGTATTCAGAGCCTTTCTTTTTTCACGGCGAAATTCTGGACTGTCTTCTGCGTCAAAATAGCCCTTAGCATTGACTCTGGCCATATCGTACATCGTGGACGTCACGGCGGCTTTTACTCTGGTATCTACCGCAGCAGCGTTAAGCGCCATGCCTCCCCATCCGCAGATACCGATTATTCCTATTTTATCAGGATCCACATCATTCTGAACAGAAAGAAAGTCTACTGCGGCCTGAAAGTCCTCCGTATTGATGTCAGGAGAAGCGACATAACGGGGAAAGCCTCCGCTTTCACCAGTAAAAGATGGATCAAATGCGATAGACAAAAAGCCTTGTTCGGCCATCGTCTGGGCATAGAGCCCTGAGGCCTGTTCTTTTACTGCGCCAAAAGGTCCGCAGACTGCGACGGCGGCAAACTTTTCTTTTGACTCCTTTGGCTTATACATATCGGCGGCAAGAGTAATTCCATACCTGTTGACAAAAGTCACCTTTTTATGATCTACCTTATCGCTTTTGGGAAATGTTTTATCCCAGCTTTCAACTAATTTTAAATTTTCCATTTTATAACCTCCATAAAGTGTATTTGACAAGATCTCTTACATCTGATAAGATAATTTTAAAACCTAAAGTTAACTTTAGGTCAAGTGCTTTTTTGAAAATTTTATCTTGGAGGAAGGAAATGTATACTATAGGACAGGTGTCAGAGATGTTTGATCTTCCCATATCTACTTTGCGTTACTATGATAAGGAAGGTCTGTTTCCGGATATCAAGCGCATTTCAGGAATACGCAAGTTTGATGAAAAGGAAATAGAGGCCATAAGAGTCATAGAATGTCTCAAGAGATCCGGCATGGAGATCAAAGACATAAAGCAGTTTATGGAATGGTGTACTGAAGGGGAAAAAACCTACTCTAAACGCAGAGATCTGTTTATAAAACAGAAAAAAGATGTTGAGGGTCAGATAAAGCGTATGAACCGCGTTCTCGATATGATAAAGTTCAAATGTTGGTATTATGATCAGGCCGTCTCCGACGGCAGCGAAGATCGGGTAAAATCTATGTCGCCTGAAGAGATGCCTGATGAGATAAGAAAGGCTTATGAAAATACTCATGAGGAAGTCTTTTGATCATAAACGAGATGACTTTACATAAGCGATCAGAGGATGAATATTGATAGCTGCCAGAGATAAAAAACATGAAAGCTGTATACCGGTATTTAGATGGCCGCCCCATGATGACGATATTATCTGAACAGCTATTATCAAAATGCTCATGAAAAGCCTGCCGCCATATATTCTGAAGGGGAGGATATTTCTGATACTGATTATTCTGATCAAAAATGAAAGGAGATAGCTGCAAAGAGTAGCTACAGCGGCCCCATATATGCCAAGGTGAGTCGGTATCAGCAGAAAATTGAGTATAATATTGAATACCGCGCCTGCGGCAGTCGTTAAAAATGACAGAGAGCTTCTCTTTGTTACAATATAAACGCTGCCCATGAAAGAGACCAGCGATGACAAGATAGCCGCCGCTGTCAGTATAGGCAGATACTCTGCCGCCGAATAATATTCCGAAGCTGCCAGCAGTCGTATTGCCGCCGGAGAAAAGGCGATTATGATGCTGCCTCCTGTGAACATGACCGTCAGAAACATACTCCAGATATTGGTGTAAAAGCTTATATAAGATCTTCTGCTGCCTCGGGATTCGCGGACAGCAGAAAACTGCCATGCTTCGAGAAACATCCCTGATATGAGTGTTATTATGGCAGGTATTTTACTCGCTACAGTATATATGCCGTTGGCGCCGGATCCTAAAAACCAGGTGATCATGTATCTGTCGGAAACAGAAGTTATCCACCAGAACAGAGCGGCCGGAACGAGAGGAAGGCTGTATCTCATCATTTTGCGCCACATGCCGGACTTAAGGTGAATGTCCATGAGACGCCATAGTTTTTGCCCCGCCGCAAGATACAGAGCGCAGATAGAATCGGCTAAGGCTATGGAAATTATGTATCCGCGGGTTCCCGCCTCAAAGACTGAGAGAAAGAGTATGCTGAAAACTATGACCAATACTGTGTTGAGCACTCCCTGATATGCGAACAGACGGGTCTTGCCTTCGCCGCGTATGAACTGAGCGCACAGAGAATGATAACATGAGGCCGAGATAAACCAGATCAACAGCCATTTGTATTCGCTCAGAAAGCCCGGAATAGATATAAACGACGAGAGCGCAGCAAGTATAGCCGTTCCTGCGCTGATGGTATAAAACCCCGCAGAAAAAATACTCTTTCGTTTTGCCGTATGCTCATCATCTGTCTCCAGGACAAAGCGAAATACGCCGTCGGCAATTCCGGCAGAAACTAAAGGGATAAGCAGATTAGCAGTCTGTATTATCAGGTCAGCTTCGCCGTAATCCGACGGCGTCAAAGCCTCGGTATAAAAACGGGTCATGAGAAACGTCAGAATCTTTGATCCGAAAGTTCCGATACTTATCAGGAGCGTATTATTTATCAATAATTCATATTTGCTTTTATTTGTCATTTAAAAGACTTCCGCAATTCTTACAAAATTTATCGCCGAACCCGCATGCGCAGTCACATTGCCTGCATTTTTTAACCAGATGTTCTCCACATTCTGAACAGTATTCAAAATCTATAGGCTGCCATTTGCCGCAGGACGGACATCTTTGCCTCATGAAGCTTCGAGTAATGATGAATATGATGACTGCGGCAAGATTTAAGGCAAGGGCGGCTGCGCCCCACAGCGGACCGTTCATTCCCGCAGAAACGGCGGATTTATAGAGGGCTGCGGCGGTAGAAAACCAGTATACGGCCATGAGCAGCAGAAAACAGACAGTTAGCGTGAGAAGAAGTATCTTTACGCCCATTCCGGGATCAGAAGCAAAAAATATGTCTTTCCACTCACCATCTAATCCTGGATGGTGAATCTGGCCGTCAAGCATGTGGTCATAAGAGAGAGCCTCCGAGATCTGAGGTCTTAAACTGAGTCCTGCGGCTGCTGCGCCACATAAAGACAAGATAAGCGTCAACGGGATGAACGTCCTGAAAAATTTTTTAAAGTCTGTTTTCAAGATTTTCTGTTTTATCGTATTCATTTTGATACCCCCTTTTTTTCTTAGTATAGCAAGTATAAAATATATGTTTAAACTCCGGTTAATATAAATCTAAACTAAAAATAAATTAAACCGCTATGGAGGCTGTTACTTATCGAGCAAAAATATCGGACGCTATACGGGGAAAAAACGCCGTAGACCGCAGCAAGACTAAAGATGAGCCGTATCAGCGTCCCCTGAAACGGTAGCCGGCTCCCCAGACAGTCTCTATATGGCGGGGATTCTGGGGATCGTCTTCGAGCTTTTCGCGAAGACGGTTTATATGGACGGCAACTGTGGCATTATCTCCCATGGCCTCCAGTCCCCATACTTTTTCGTAGAGAGATTCACGGTCGAAGACTATATCTGCATTGGTCATCATAAAGAGCAGCAGTTCATATTCTCTGTTCTTTAAAAAAACCTCTCTGTCCCCTGAAAAGACGCGCCGAGTGGAGGTATTGACGCTTATATTTCCTATCCTTATTTCATTTAGCGGCTTTTTATGCCCCGCCGCTCGTTCAAACTGAGAAAGATTAGCCTTAACTCGGGCTACCAGTACGCTGGGAGAGAAAGGTTTCTCGATGTAATCGTCTGCTCCAAGACCCAGTCCCCGTATCTTATCTATATCTTCCCTGCGCGCGGTGACCATGAGTATGGGGATCTGGATTTTTTTGCGCAGCTGACGGCATATGGAAAAGCCGTCCATGCCGGGAAGCATCAGGTCCAGCAATATCAGATCGAACTCTCCGCTTTCGCCGCGCTTCAGTCCGTCTATACCGTTTGAGGCGATCTCGACTTCAAAATTGTCTATTTCCAGGTAGTCCCGTTCTATAGAAGCGATAGCTTCGTCATCTTCAATGATCAGTATCTTTGACATAATCTTCTCCTTTACATGGCAGATCTATACGTATTTCCAGCCCCTTAGGCTTGCATAAAGAAGCCGTTGCATTGCCTCCCATTCTGCGGACTATGCTTTCAACTATGGCAAGCCCAAGACCGCTGCCCTTATGAGGAGACTGCCTCGAAGGATCGCTTCTGTAGAAAACTTCAAACAGGTGGGGGAGAGCGTCTTTTGGTACTCCTGGTCCATCGTCGGCAAATGTCATGCTGCAGCCGGAAGGGGCAGCCTTCAAAGAGACTTTTACTGTTATCGTCTCCTTATCTTTATATTTTAGGCTGTTTTCAAGGATGTTAGAGATGATGCGGCGAATCTGCAGCGGATCTGCATATACGACTGCTGGCTGTATATCCTCTATGATTTTTACTCCTTGTCCGCCCAGTTCTTCTTTAAAGGACAAAAGCTCCTGAGAGAGGACTTTGTCCAGTTCAAGACGGCTGGGTTCATCGGGATAATCTCCCAGATCCATCTTGGAAAAAAGAAATAACTGCGATAAAATGCGGTCCAGATCCTGGGCTTTGGATTTTATAGTGCTCAGATATTTCATCCTGGCCTGAGGCGTTTTAGCTACTCCATCTATGAGACCCTCCACGTACGCCTGAATGGAAGTCAGAGGAGAACGTATATCGTGAGATATGCCGGCGATCATTTCCTTTCTGCTGATTTCCTGCTGCCTTATAGTGTCGGCAGACTGCTTGAGCCTGAGGGCCATCTCGTTGAAATCTGAACATACGGGAGCAAATTCGTCGTCGCCCTCATATTCGATGCGGTAATCTAGGTTGCCATCTCTGAGCTGATGAACGCCGTTTACAAGAATATCCAGCGGTTCACGGATCCTGCGGAATACAAACTTTGTAAGGAATCTATTGGTGATGAGTATAGAAAGAAAGATGGTGAGAGCGATGAGGATGCAAGCTGCCCCAAGGACCATCTTGAGCTGTGAAAAAGACTGGAGTCTCTGATCTCCTCCCAGCAAGTAGATATCATAGGCTGCTCCGCCTATTTCATATTGAGAGGCATACAGACTGCGGCCGTCTGAACTGAGCAGCGAACCTGAAGAGAGGCCTTCCGCCGCGGATATGAGAGCGGGATCACATTCTTTGTCCGGCCCGTGCTGAAATACGGTGCTTCCGTCTTTTTTGATTATGGCCGTGATTCCGCTGCTGTCAAGCAGTTTTTCCACTGAGGATAAGTCCTCATCGCCTTCTATCTTTATTTCTATGAGCTCGCTTATGGTCATACTGGCATGTTCGAAATCTTCGCGGTCGTCAAGGCCCAAGTTCCAGCCCCCCGTCAGAGCCAGCCAGATGAAGCCTATACAGATGAGTCCTATCACGACGGTGGCTACCGCCGGCAGTAATATCATCAAAATATTGGACCAGAAAAGTCGTCTTTTTATAGTCATGGCAAGTCTCCCCGAATACAGTTCTCTCAGGCGTCAGAATCTTTGATTCCGCTAACGCCGCCAGATTATTATACTATTATACCATAATCGCGGCGCCCTGCGCCGCAGCGGTGGTGGGGGTGGTGGTTTGATAAAACCTTCCTCTCGGTGATAGCCCTCGGTGGTCACCGCAGATTGCCGGCTCTGCTGCCTCGGCCGGCCGCATGCTGTATTTCTTAGCCCTTTGTGCTGATTCTACAGCATTTTAGGAAGAAAAACAGCTTAAATGACGGTGCAAAGGCAGATATGCTGTAAATTCTGATTTATTATTGCGATTCTACAACCATTTTAACAAATTCTGTTGTAGAATTCGTGCTTTTCTCTGTAAAATACAGCATGCGCTGTTTTTCACCGCAACAAGCGCGGTCGCAGAGCCGCATGGGGGCCGTAACCTCGGCGGCCTGCATGAAGCGCGGCCTCCGATGTGATCGATGGGTTCATTATACCGCAATCAAACTCGCCAAGGCGGTTCAATGAACCCTACCTCTCGGCAACGCCGCAATCATAATCGATGGGTTTATTATACCATACGAGTATTGTAAAAAGTATAAACAGAAGTTAAATTTTGAAAGGAGGCCCGGCATAAATAGTGGAACCGTCTGCTTACATGTGATACAATGGGGGCAGAAACGCTGAGAGGTGATATATAAATGCTTACGATAAGAGACCTGATGAATCCCAACATAAAGAATAAAGAATCGAAGCTCCAGCTTGAAGAATCCCTATATCTTAAAGATATCGACATGGCCATATTCAATTCGGCGCATCACGAATATGTGAACGTAGTGGATAAAGAAGGCCGCCTGGTGGGGGCAGTAAAGACTGAACGGCTCGTATATCTGATAAGCAAACAGAAGGAAAATTCATTTATCCAGATACTGGACACCATGGACGCCAGATTGGTGGTCATAGACAGGGACAGCCGTATCTTCTATGTAAACCCCGCGTATGGCAATATTCTGGGGATAAACATAAGCAAGATACTTGGACGTTATCTGAGCATAATAGAGCCGGAAGCGGCGCTTTTGGATGTGCTCAAGACGAAGAAGACGCAGAACATAAAGAACAGACTAATAAAAAGTATAAATACGTATGTAGACATAAGCACGCATCCTCTGATAAGCGGCGGTGAAATGGTAAGGGCCTATTCGGTCTTTACCGACGTCACTAAAGAAAACAGGCTCAACAAAGAAATAAAAAAGATGACTGCGGTGGCCGAAGAATACAATCAGCAGATACAGGCCCGAAAATTTTTGGAAGAAAATAAGATAATAGGAGAAAGCAAGATTTACCTGGATTGTGTAAATAAAGCTCTGAAAGTAGCCAATACCGATACCATGGTACTGCTTCGGGGAGAGAACGGCACGGGAAAAGAAGTCATCGTAAACCTCATAAAGAGCCACTGCGCCAGAAAGGACAGGCCCTTCATCACCATAAACTGTTCGGCTATCCCGGACTCCCTGATAGAAAGCGAGCTGTTCGGATATGAGGAAGGAGCTTTCACGGGGGCGTCTAAAGGGGGAAGACTGGGCAAATTTCAGCTGGCCGACGGAGGAACTCTGTTTCTCGACGAGATCGGAGATATGCCCTATCAGATGCAGGCCAAGCTTTTGAGAGTCCTTCAGGAAGGCGAGATAGACAAGGTGGGCCGCCAGAGAAATATCCCCATAGATGTTAGGGTTATTGCGGCCACCAACCGCAGACTTGAGGAGATGGTTCAGAGGGGAGAGTTCCGTGAGGATCTATATTACAGGCTCAACGTCGTGTCCATCAGCATACCGCCTCTCAGAGAGAGAGGAAACGACGTGCTTCTGCTGACAGATTATTTTCTGCAGAAATACTGCGAAAAATATAAGCGTAAACTGAAGATAGACAGAGGAGTATATCAGATGTTCCTGTCCTATGGATGGCCGGGCAACGTGAGAGAACTGCAGAATACTATCGAGAGCGCCGTGGTTCTGTGCGAGACGGATACCATTACGATCAGGGATATACCCGAGAGCATAAGAGGAAAATACGAAGAAAATCAGGGGAGCAACGGAACTGAGTCTGTCAGCTGTACTTTCCCGGCAGGCGCTACGCTGAAGGAGGAAGTAGAGAATTTCGAAAAGAATATGATCGAAGCGGCGATCAGAGATTGTCAGGGCAACAGGACGAAGGCTATGGAAGTTCTGGGAATGAGCAAGAGAACCTTTTACAGAAAGGTTGCCAATTATGGCATAAAAGTAAAATAGTGCCGTATGTGCTACCGTAAAAATTAAAAAACGTGTCGTTTTTGGCAAAATAAGAAAAGAAAAAAGGTGTCAACCTGAGGTTGACACCTTTTTTCTTTTCTTTTCTTTTCTTTTCTTTTCTTTTCTTTTCTTCTGTTGGAATTTCAACGATTTGACCGAATCATACAATAATAAGCTGCATTATGGCACAAATATTGCGATTGTAAAATCTAATCAAAAATGAAGCTGAACAAAGCAGATAAGAGAGGTATACAAGTGAACACGAATCTACCGAAGAAAGTGGAAATTTGGGATGTGACACTTCGAGACGGATTTCAGCACGAAGAGATGTTTGTTCCCACAGAGACCAAGCTGTGGATAGCCGAAAGACTCATCGAGGCAGGGTTTAAAAAGATCGAAGTCGGGACCTTCAGCCACATAAAATACGTTCCTCAGTTCAAGGATATACTTGAACTGCTCAAGGGGCTGCCAAAGAACGACGAAGTAGAATATACGGTTTTAGCCCTCAATCAAAAAGCGTGCGAGAGAGTGGCCAGAGCCATGGATGCGGGCGTAAAGATAGACAGGGTGCTGTGCGGACAGCTGGCTACCAGCGAAGCATATGCGAGAAAAAATATGAACAGAACCCATGAAGAATTATTTAAAGAAGCAGAAAAGAGCGTGAAATTTCTTCACAGCGCAGGAGTAAAAAAAGTATTTGCCAACATAGGCACTATATTCGGATGCCCTATACAGGGAGAAGTACCTATTCAGAGGGCTTACGAATTCGTGGACAGGGCTTTTGACATAGGCTTCGACGAGATCGAACATTCAGACCCCGACGGAATAGCAGCGCCGGACGCAGTATATGAATATTTCAGCAACATACTAAAGAAATATCCTGATACAGGGGCACATTCATTTCATGCGCACGATATAAGGGGAATGGGACTTGCTTCATATTATGCGGCTATGGAAGCAGGAGTGACAGTATTCGATACTGCTATAGGAGGCATAGGCGGTCAGGTGGCCAACATCGTGGACAATATCCCTGTAAGAGGGACGGGAGAATACTATTATGAAGAAGGGCGCACGGGGCTTGTGGAAACTTGTGATTTCGTGACTATGGTCAACCGGATGGGCATAGAGACCGGCATAGACGAGAAGAAGTGCTACAAGATCGAGAGGATGACAGAAAAGATATTAGGAAGAAAGCTTGATTCATTCACAAGTATTATGAGATAGAACTTACGCGAGGAGGAGACGACAAGATGAGAAACAGCAGTTATTCGGGATTTTTTAAACTTCCGATGGAAAAGAGACTTTCGGAGGTGGCGGAATTTGCTTCCCTTACAGAAGAAGAGAGAGGAATACTATCCTCGGCCGATTCCCTTGACGCGGACAAGGCAGACCATATGATCGAAAACGTCATAGGAAAATTTGCCCTTCCCATGGGGGTGGCTATCAACTTCACCATCAACGGCAGGGATGTGATCATTCCGATGGTATGCGAGGAACCGTCAGTAGTAGCGGCATGTTCCAACGCCGCCAAGATGGCCAGGCCATCCGGAGGATTTAAGGCTTCCTCGTCCGGCAACGTGATGATAGCTCAGATACAGGTGATGGGGGTACCGACTCCGTCGGCTTCTAAAAGCATGATACTGGAAAAAAAGGGTGAGATCATCAGAATCTGCAACGAAAAAGATCCGGTGCTGGTGAAGATGGGAGGTGGAGTAAAAGATGTAGAAGTCAGGATCATAGAGACTTTAGAAGGAACCATGGTGATAGTACATCTGCTAATAGATACGGGAGACGCCATGGGTGCTAATGCCGTGAACACCATGGCAGAGGCTGTGGCTCCTTACATAGAAGAGATCACGGGAGGAAGCGTAGAACTTCGGATCCTTTCAAACCTTGCAGATCACAGACTTGTGAGAGCAAGGGCAGTATGGAAAAAAGAAGACATAGGAGGACAGGAAGTGGTAGATAAGATCCTCAACGCCTACGCCTTTGCAGAGGCTGATTCTTACAGGGCCGCCACTCACAACAAAGGAATTATGAACGGCATAGTGCCGGTAGTCATAGCTACGGGAAACGATACGAGAGCCATAGAATCCGGAGCTCACTCCTATGCTGCGAGAAAAGGCAGGTATACTTCTCTGACGACGTGGGAAAAGGATGAGAACGGAGATCTCGTAGGATCCATCGAGATGCCCATGGCGGTGGGACTGGTAGGCGGAGCTACGAAGATACATCCCGCAGCTAAGACGGCAGTAAAGATCTTGGGGATAGATACGGCGGCTGAGCTGGGACAGATCATAGCATGCGCGGGACTTGCCAATAATCTGGCCGCAATGAAAGCGCTGGCCACCGAAGGTATACAGAGAGGGCATATGTCTCTTCATGCCCGCAATCTTGCCAATACAGTGGGAGCAAAGGGAGAAGTTCTGGAGATAATAGTTAAGCAGATGGTGAGAGAAAAGAAAGTGCGCATCGAATATGCGCAGGAATTATTTGAAAAATATACTGAAGGGAAGTGAAGAAATGTATTTGACTGATGAAGAGAAAGACATATTGTCGGGGGCCAGAGGCGAGGCGGCGAAACTGGCCATGGAAACTCTGATAAAAATCGGAGAAATCAACGGAGCCGAAAAGTTTGTGCCGATTAAAAATGTGCATCTGGTTCTTCACGCTTATAAGAGCGCCTTCGACGCAGGAGTAGAGACTGCCGAAAAAATTGCCCAAATGGGAGGACGCTTCTGCGTTCCCGTCACCATAGACCCTTACGGAATGGACGCGGAAGACTGGAGAGGAGCCAAGACTCCGGAACATTATGCCAGACAGCAGATGAGGCTTGAGGATGCGGTGATGAAGATGGGCGTGATACCGAATTGGACCTGTACGCCTTATTACGGATTCACGGCTCCGAGGATGGGAGAACACCTGGCCTGGTCAGAAAGCTCCGCAGTAGCTTATGCAAACACTGCGTGCGGCGCAAGGACTAACAGACAGACTGCCATAGTAGATATTTTCTGCGGCATAGTCGGAAGAGCGCCTTACACAGGCCTTCACCTGGATGAGAACAGAAAAGGACAGGTGCTGATAAATCTTCACATAGATAGACCTCTCGAAACTTGGGAGTATCCGGCGTTGGGATACCTTTTGGGACAGAAGCTGGGAGCGAGGATAGGCGTAGTAGACGGCATGAAAGGAAGCCCTAACAGCGAAGATCTTAAGAATTTCTGCGGAGCCGCTGCTGCTGCCGGCTCGGTAGCCCTCATGCACATAGTAGGCGTTACACCCGAAGCGCCCGAAAGAGAAGCCGCCTTCGGAGGCAATGAGCCGGAGGAGACTATAGATGTTACAGAAGAAGATATAAGAAACACGAGAAAGGCCATGTGCAGCAACACCACAGACAAAGTGGATTTTGTGGCTCTGGGATGTCCTCATTACACTATAAACGAAATAGTCAGAGTTCATAAACTCCTGGCGGGAAGAGAGATAAACCATGACACCGCATTCTGGATCTATGCCAACTCATATGCCCTGAGACTGGCGGAGAAGATGGGCATAAGGCAAGACCTTGAGAAGCTAAGAGTAGTTATACGAGCAGAGACTTGTATGATCATATCTCCCGTAAAGGATTGGGGATTCAGGACTATGATGACCGACTCAGGCAAGTGCTCGTATTACGGCCCTGCCGAATGTGGTACGGAGATGATATTCGCCAGTGTGGAAGAATGTGTAGAATCAGCCGTATCAGGCAAGCTTGAGATTTTTAAGTAAGGAGGAGGCAATGAAGAAGATTCAGGGAAAAGGAATCGTAGGCGGTAAGGCCTGCGGTCGGGCTGTAGTATCAGAAAGGCCGTTTGGGTTTTTCGGAGGAGTAAATCCTAAAACGGGAATAGTCATAGACAAGTGGCATGAACTATACGGAGAAAGCATCAAAGGAAAGGTCTTCATATATCCGGAGGGAAGAGGTTCCACCGTAGGAGCCGCCATAATCCTGGAGCTGGCCAGAACAGGATGCGCCCCTTGCGCCATAATAAACTGCAATATAGAGACCATCACGGCAGGAGGCGGAGTCATGGCAAAGACCTTCTACGACGTAGATATACCGATGATAGACGGGATAAGCAAAGAAGAACTGATGGCCATACCACAGGACGCCGAAGTCGAAGTCGACGGAGACGCCGGTATCATAACAGTACTGTGATACAGACAAGAGGATATAGGACAGATATTTGTCGAAGAGACTTATATAGACGGAGAAAAGTATATTCAAGACAATGACGTTAGTTACCGTAAACCTGTAAGGTGACGGAGCTATAAAAGAATCCTAAGTGAAAATGAGAGGAGAACACTTATGAAAAGCATGTTCAAAAAAACCGCAGCGTGCGCACTGATACTGACACTTATATTGTCGATGGCGGCCTGCGGAAAGAAAGAGACAGCGTCTGAACATCAGGAAGGACAAGTCGTAGTAAACATCGACTGGCCGGTATACGTCGATCCCGGCGTTGCCAGCAAGGATGCTGACATGATGGCGGCAGTGAATATGTATGACAGCCTTACTTTTCCCAACAATGACGGAACCATAAGCCCGCTGGTAGCCGAGAGCTGGGAATCTGACAGCGAAGGAAAGGTATATACCTTCTATCTGAGAGATGACGTGCTGTTTCACAGCGGCAACAAGCTCACCGCAGAAGACGTCAAGTTCACTATGGACAGGATGCTTACCATGGGAGAAGGGCTTGCGTATTTGTACCACGGCGTCGTTTCGTCCACAGAAGTGTTAGATGAACATACTGTAAAATTCACTTTGAATGAACCTTCGGGAACTTTCCCTACGGCGTTGACAAGACTCTATATACTTGACAGCGCTCTGGTAAAAGAGAATATAGACCCCAGCGGCTCTTACGGAGAGTTCGGCGATTATGGAAAAGCCTGGCTCACTACAAACGACGCAGGTTCCGGTCCTTATAAAATCAAAGAAATGCGCACCGAAGAATATGTACTTATGGAACAGAGCGATAACTACTGGAGAGAAATAGATGAGAACGCACCTAAGGAGGCAAAGCTTCTTGGAGGAGTAGTCACTTCTACCATGAAGACCATGGTTTCAAGAGGCGAACTTGACGTTACCGACACTGCGCAGACTCCTGAGACTCTGGATTCAATGGTAGAAAAGGGAGGCGCTTCGCTGGTGAGAGTGCTCAATGGAGGAAACTTCAACATCTCTCTTAATACTCAGCTGGCTCCTACAGACGACGTACATTTCCGCAGAGCTATGGCATACGCTCTCGATTACGACGCTGTAAACAATGACATATATGTAGGAAGCATAAAGCCTACAGGCCCTATAATCTCAGGTATGGCCTCCGCATTATCGGAAGATGAGAATCCGTACAAGTACGATATCGACAAAGCTATGGAAGAGCTGAAGCAGTCACCTTATTACGATCAGCTTACCAGCGGCGAGATGAAGGTCAACCTTTCTTACTGTACAGAGGGAGGAGAGCAGCAGGAAAAACTGGCTCTTCTGATGCAGGCCGGCATGAGCCAGCTTGGAGTTACTGTGGAGATCACGGGTAAACCTTTCGCCACCATGATGACCGACGCTTCGACGGTAGAGAGTACTCCTAACGCGTCTTTCGTAAGCTTTAACCCTGCTTACGCCGACGGAGGTCCTGCCTTGAAGCCGAGATACCATTCTTCCTCCTGCGGAACATGGGAGCAGATGGAATGGCTGCAAGACAGCGAGATAGATAAGCTGATAGAAGAAGCGATGGTTACGGTAGATGAAGACTCCAGAAATGAAAAATATAAAGAGATCTCAAGAAAACTGGTAGATCTGTGTCCTACCATCTGGGCGTCGGATCTGGCCGCCAGCTTCGTATATCGCTCGGATTACATAGAAAAGATGCCTGTGGCAGACGACTATGAAAGCGGAACAGATTCTATCTACCCTGCGGGCTATCAGATGTATTTCATGGATTTCAGACTATAGAAACCGAAGATGATATTCGCCGACTTTAAGAGAAGAGGAACAAAAGATGAAAACAAAAGTACTGACGGTGCTCAAGCGCATCCTGGCGTACTTCCTCGTACTGGTTGGACTGTCCATTCTGATTTTCGTTATCGTCCGGATCATGCCGGGCGATACGGCCAGAATGGCTCTGGGTCCGAGGGCGCCGGAAGAAGCGGTAGAGGCGCTGAGGGAAGAAATGCACTTAAACGATTCATACATAGTACAGTACGGGCACTGGATCGCCGGCATACTCGAGGGTGATTTCGGAGAATCCATAGTGACCAAGAGACCTGTGCTGGACGACATCAAATCTTATCTGCCGGCAACGCTGGAGCTGGCATTGATTACGGCGGTACTGATTATAGTATTCGGCATACTTCTGGGCGTAGTGTCCACCAAGTATTCAGGAAAGTGGCTTGACGGTATCATCAGGACTCTGTCGTATTTCGGCATATGCGCTCCGGCATTCTTATGGGCCGTGTTCGCCATGCTGCTGTTCGCATACATGCTGCCTATCTTGCCTATATCGGGAAGGCTGAGCGCAGGAATAAGCCCGCCGGCCATGGTTACAGGCATGTACACCATAGACTTCCTGTTGCAGGGCGACGTGGCGGGGGCGCTGGACGCCCTTAAGCATCTAATCCTGCCGGCGGTAGTAATGTCCTTCGCGGGAATCAGCCAAGCGGCTCGTATAACGAGATCCAGCATGGTTGAAAATCTGGATAAGCCGTATGCTTATGCGGAAAGAGCTTACGGCATACCGGAAAACAAGGTACTTCATAAATATTTGCTGAAACCGTCTCTGAATTCAACCATATCAGTGATGGCTTTAGATATAGCCGGCATCTTCGGAAGCGCGTTTCTCGTAGAGCAGATATTCGGCTATCCGGGACTTTCAAATTACGGACTGACCGCCATGCTCAACAAAGACGTCTTTGCTGTTTCTGCCGTAGTGATGGTACTGGGAATCATAGTGATAATATTTAATCTGCTGGCAGATTTGGTGATAAGGGCCTTAGACCCACGGGTAAGGCTCCAGGAAAAGTAGAAGGGGGAGGAGAAAAAATGGATAACGATAAGACTAAAATAGACATTTCCTCTGTCGATGCCGCCAAACTGCCTCACAAGGACAGACTGACGGAATTGAAAAAGACGTGGTATAAATTTTCTCTGAATAAGATGTCTGTAGTAGGACTTGCAATAATAGTTCTGGTCATTCTTCTGGCTGTATTTTATAAATTCATAGTGCCGTATCCGGAGGATATCGGCGCAGTAGTCAAATTCCAGGAAGCCCTTCAGGCTCCTTCGGCAGAACATCTGCTGGGAACAGACGCTACAGGAAGAGATATGTTCAGCAGAATCATATACGCATTCAGGGGAGCCCTGACCATGGGCGTGGGGTGTCTGATAATAGTGGTGCCTTTCGGAGGCATACTGGGACTTGTAGCAGGATACTGGAACGGAAAATTCATATCTAATTTCATAATGAGGGTGTCAGATGTATTTTTGGCTCTGCCGGCGCTGATACTGGTAATGTGCGTTTCATCCATAATGGAACCCAGTATGACCAACGCCATGCTGGCCCTCAGTGTTTCCTGGTGGCCTTGGTATACGAGGCTGGTATACGGCATAGTGGTTTCCACGAGAAACGAGACGTATATCCGATCTGCGGAGGTTCTCGGAGCCGGCAGGAGCCACATACTGTTCAGAGAGATATTGCCAAACACCTTATCGCCTATTCTTACAAAAGTGACTTTGGATATGGGCTGGGCTATCATGGCTGGAGCCACTCTGAGCTACGTGGGAATGGGAGAACAGCCGCCTACTCCTTCTCTTGGGGCTATGGTTTCAAGCGGAGTAAACTTCTTGCCCGACCAGTGGTGGATGTCGGTATTCCCGGCTCTGGCCATCATGATAATAGTGCTGGGCTTCAACCTGGCGGGAGACGGAATCAAGGACATGCTGTCCAGCGAAGAGTAAGGGAGGAAGAGATGGAAAATAAACTGACAACAGAAAAAGTGGTCGATGTAAAAGATCTGCACATTTCTTTCCGTACTTTTAAAGGGTATCCTCACGTGCTGAACGGAGTCAACGTTCACGTAAACAAAAAGGAGAGAATAAGCATAGTGGGCGAGACCGGCTGCGGAAAGACCACTACAGTCAATGCTATAGCCCAGATCCTGGCCAGGCAGGCCAGAATTGATAAGGGAGAAATATACTTCAAGGGAAAAGATGTGCTGACCATGCCTCAGAAAGAGCTGAAAAGGGTTCGCGCCGAAAACGTCTCTATCATATTTCAAGATCCGATAGCTTCTTTAAACCCCGTGTTCACCATAGGCCAGCAGCTCAAAGAAGTCATAAGATACTCAGGTATAGAAGGAGCCGGCGACAAAAAGGTGCAGGAAGAGAAAGCCATAAGCGCCCTAAAAGAAACTTCCCTGCCGGACCCGGAAAGAATAATGGACAGCTACCCTTTCCAGCTTTCGGGAGGAATGAGACAGAGAATCTGCATCGCAATGTCACTGGCGACTCCGAGGGACTTGGTAATGGCCGACGAGCCTACCACCAATCTGGACGTGACCATACAAGATCAAGTTCTCAAGACTCTGAGACAGAGAGTAGAAGAGAAAGAGAGCGCGTTGATACTGATTACTCACTCGTTGGGCGTGGCCAGAGAGATGGCCGACAGGATATACGTCATGTATGCAGGCAACATGGTAGAGACCGCTTCATCGAAAGAGATATTCAAAGAATGTCTACACCCTTATACAAAGGGCCTCATGAGCTGCATACCTAAGCTGGCCGGAGGAGGAATAGCCGAGGGAATACCGGGGCACATACCTAATTACTTGGATCCGCCTGAGGGATGCAGATTTGCACCTCGCTGCCCTTATGCCTCGAGACGCTGCAACGAGGCTCAGCCTCCTATGTTTGAGGCGGCGCCTGAACATTACGTAGCGTGCTATCTCTACGAAGGCAAGAGCAATTCTAAATAAGGAGAAATTCCATGGATAAAAATATAAAAGCAGGAGAGGAAATACTGAGAGTCGAGGGATTGAAAAAATACTTTCCCGTAAGAGGAAAGAGCGACGCTTTCGTAAAAGCCATAGACGGTATAGACTTCGATCTGGCGAGAGGAGAGACCCTCGGGCTGGTAGGGGAGTCGGGCTCCGGAAAGAGCACTACTGCCTACAACGTGGTGGGAATGGAAACCATGACTGACGGAAAGATAACTTTTTTAGGGCATGACATCAGTGCGCCGCTGGCCAAGAGACCTTTGGATCTTAAAAAAGAAATACAGATAGTGTTTCAGGATCCTGGAACTTCTCTCAATCCTCAGAGAACCATATTCGACATATTGAAGCTGCCCCTTAAAATTCATAAGATGTGCGGCGACAAGGACTATATAAAGTACATCGAAAGGCTGATGGATATTGTAGAACTTCCTTATGACTATATGTACAAATATCCCGCCAGCCTGGGAGGCGGAGAAAAGCAGATGGTAGCCATAGCAAGAGCCTTGGCTACCGACCCGTCTCTCATCGTACTCGACGAGCCTACCAGCGCTCTGGACGTTTCTGTACAGGCTAAGATTATAAACACTCTTATAAAATTACAAAAAGAGATGTCCCTGTCCTACCTGTTCATAACTCACGACTTGAGCCTGATGAGAAACGTGGCTGACCGTGTGGCCATAATGTATCTGGGACGAATAGCAGAAATTGCGCCGACGGAAAGCTTTTTCAAAAACCCGCAGCACCCTTACACCAAGATGCTCCTCTCGTCTATACCTGTAGTCAGCGAGGAGGAAGAAAATTACAAGCCTAAACAGGTGCCGTCCGAGGGTGAGATACCGAGTCCTGTTAATCTTCCCACCGGGTGCAGCTTCCACACTCGCTGTCCTTTCGCTACGGAAAAATGCCGCGACGAAGATCCTATCATGATCAAATACGATGAAAAACACATGGTCAGGTGCCATATGGCAAGACCGAAAGGAGAGGCCTGATGAAAGAGCTGAGACTTAAGACTAAACAGGATATAGAAGACTTCCTTGCAGGCTGCGCCTTTTACGGCACAGGAGGCGGAGGAGACGTGGCTATCGGCAGAGCTTCTTTGAACAGCTGTCTTGACCGGGGGCTTGATATAGCGCTCAAAGATCCGTACGACATGAAAGACGATGAGACTTACTGCTGCGCTTTCTTCATGGGGAGCATAGCTCCAAAGACGCCGGAGACCTTAGCGGAGATAGAGAAGATGGGCTATACTCAGAGAGTATACGACCCGGACGATATCCTGATAGGAGCTGTTAGGAACATGGAGGAGTTCCTCGGCAGAAAGGTAGACGGCATATTCGTGGCGGAGCCGGGAGGAACCAACGGAGCCTGCTGCATAGCGGCGGCGATGAAGATGGGAATTCCCATATTGGATGGCGACCCTGCCGGCAGGGCGATTCCCGAGGCTACCATGGGGCTGCCGGAGATATATAAGATGCCTTGTCTCCCTGTGGTATATTTTGACGCATGGGGAAACAGCAGCATAACCACCAAAACCTTTAACGATCTGGCTACCGAAAGAATCGGTAAGTTCATGAGCCAGGCTTCGTACGGAGAGATGGCAGAAGCCGGATACGTGCTAAAGGGAAGCGATGTGAGAAAGATTCTCGTGCATCGTTCTTTATCCAAGGCTTATCAGGTGGGAAAAGCCATGAACGAAGCTCCGAGGGAAAAAGCCGCCGAAGCAGCTGCGGCAGCTTCCGGAGGATTTGTAGTCGCACAAGGCAAGCTTACCGTCCTCGAGACATCAGACCATGACGGCTACTGGTGGGGAACTTATCAGATTTACACCGGCAGAGACATGTATAAGATATGGTTCAAAAATGAGAATCATATATTGTGGAAAAACGGCAAGCCTTACGCCACCAGTCCCAACCTCATAACAGTGATAGATACGGACACGGGACGGCCGGTGTTAAACTCACACCTCAAAGACGGGCTGAACGTGAGTATAGTCGTATCGCCTATCCACGATAAGTATCTGACAGAGGAAGCTCTCGAAGTATTCAGTCCGAGATACTTTGGATTTGACTTCGACTATATTCCTTTTGATGAGGTGAGAAATAAATGAACAATTTTTTAGACGCTGCGCTGCGAAACGAGAAACAGATAATAGCTGACAGGAGACATATACATAAGAATCCCGAGGTGGGATTTTATCTGCCTGATACCGCCGATTATGTGAGACAGCGCCTCGCCGATATGGGTATCGCCTCTCAGCTTTGCGGCGGCCCCGTGGATATGAAGACGAGAAAGAGCTTTCAGGCGGCAGGGTATCCGGATATGAAAGTTTTCACCGGCGTAACGGCAACCATAGGAAGCGGCAGCCCTTGTATATTGCTTAGGGCAGAGATGGACGCTCTGCCCATGACAGAGGCGGCGGGGCTGGTAGATTTTGCTTCTGAAAGACCGGGAGCAGCCCACATGTGCGGCCACGATACCCATACGGCCATGCTTCTTGGCGCCGCAGCTATTCTAAAAGAAATGGAGCCGGAGCTGAAAGGCACCGTGAAACTGATGTTTCAGACGGGCGAGGAATGTGGCTGCGGAGCAAGGCTGATGACAGAAGCCGGAATAATGGACAATCCGGCAGTAGACGCGGCTTTCGCCATACACATAGACAGCAGGACAGACGTGGGAAAGGTGGTCTATACTCCCGGAATAATGTCGGCTGCCATGGACACCTTCATGGTAAAGATAAAGGGAAAGGGCGGCCATAGTTCAACACCCCAGGACTGCATAGATCCTCTGTTCATATCCAATCAACTCTATACGGCCCTAAACCTCCTAAGCGGAAGAGAGACCGATCCGAGACAGACAGTGGCTCTAACCGTAGGCAAGGCGGGAGGCGGTACGGCGTCCAACATAATACCGGATACGGCCGAAATCGCCGTAGGAGTGCGGACCTTTGACAAGGATGTACGGGCCCATCTGCTGAAGCGAGTGCCGGAGATAATAGATCATACGGTCAAAATGTGGAGAGGCAATTACGATTTGACAGATTTTCATACACCGTCTACATATACCGATTTTGACTTGTGCGAAGAAATGCTGCCGTTTATAGAGGAAATCACCGGAGACGGTACGGCTCGTACCGTGCCTTGCTCCGCCGGAACAGAAGACTTTGGCTATGTGACGGAGAAAGTACCGGGAATGTTGATATACCTGGGAACCGGCGGAGAGCACGGAAAACCTCTTCACAGCCCCGATATGGTAGTGGACGAAAGCGCCTTAAAACTGGGAGCGGCCATATATGCAAGCTGCGCGGCAGAGTGGCTTGAAAAGAATCGGGAGATAAGATGATTGATGAGATGGTGAGAAGTGTCAAAAATGGCATATAATTGATATGTGCCTAAAATGGCACGACATCATAGCGGGAATCTTGTGCCGTTTATGGCACTTCGTGGACCTGAACGAAGATTAGAAAAAAGTGAAGATATCATATCTTCGCTTTTTTTGTGGCTTAAAACGGTGTGATTTCAATGTATCCGGAGATTCATTAAGAATAGGGATGATTTTTTGGCACAGATATTGCTGTTTATATTTACAAAATTTTAGATAGGAGAAAAATCGAAGTGAACAATACGTTGCCAAAGAAGATAGCTATTCTGGATGTAACTTTGAGAGACGGATTGCAGCATGAAGAAATCTTTGTTCCCACGGACGCCAAGCTGTGGATCGCCGGTAAACTCATAGACGCCGGTTTCAGAAGATTTGAAGTAGGCACTTTCAGCCACATAAAGTACGTGCCGCAGTTCAGAGATATTCTCGAGGTTCTGAAAGGACTGCCGGACAGAGAGGACGTTGAATATACGGTATTGGCTCTCAACACCAGGGCATGCGAGAGAGTAGCCGATGCTCTTGAAGCCGGTGCAAAGATCGACAGAGTCCTGTGCGGACAGCTGGCCACCAGCGAGGCCTATGCAAAGAAAAATATGAACAGAACTCACGAAGAACTCTTTGCCGAGGCTGAAAAGAATGTGAAGTTTTTACATAATATAGGAGTTAAAAAGGTCTTCGCCAACATAGGCACTATATTCGGATGCCCCATAAAGGGAGAAGTACCTATAGAGAAAGCATACGAATTCGTGGACAGGGCTTTTGATATAGGCTTTGACGAAATAGAACATTCGGATCCGGACGGCATCGCCGCGCCAAACCAAGTGTACGAGTATTTTGAAAATGTCATGAGAAAGTATCCGGACGCCAAGATGCACTCTTTCCACGTACATGATATAAGAGGAATGGGTCTTGCCGCCTATTATGCGGCCATGGAGGCGGGCGTGGCTTCTTTCGACTGTACCATGGGGGGCATAGGCGGACAGGTAGCTAATATAGTGGATAACGTCCCTGTAAAAGGTACGGGAGAATATTATTTCCAGACAGAACGTACGGGACTGGTAGAGACCTGCGATTTTGTTTCTATGGCAGAAGCTATGAAAATAGACACAGGTATAGACCTGAAGAAATGTTACAAAATAGAGAAGATGATGGAGCGGATACTGGGAAGAAAGCTGAATTCCTTCACCGCCGCCATGGAATGAACCAAGGAGGAGACAGAGATGAAAACAAGCAGTTATTCGGGATTTTTTAAACTTTCCACAGAGGAAAGACTCAGAGAAGTAGCGGAGTTTGCGGGACTTGATGAAAAGGAGACAGCCATACTGGGCTCCGCAGATTCTTTGGATGACGACAAGGCAGATCACATGATAGAAAACGTGATAGGAAAATTCGCCCTTCCCATGGGAGTGGCTATAAATTTTGTCATAAACGGAAAAGATGTGATAATCCCCATGGTCACAGAGGAACCGTCAGTAGTGGCTGCCTGCTCCAACGCAGCAAAGATGGCAAGACCCTCGGGAGGATTCAAAGCCTCTTCGTCGGGTAATGTGATGATCGCTCAGATACAGGTTCTCGGCGTGGCCGCCCCTTTCGCCGCCAAGAGCAGCATATTAGAGAGAAAAGATGAGATAATCAGAATATGCAACGAGAAGGATCCTGTACTGGTAAATTTCGGCGGCGGCGTAAAAGATGTGGAAGTTAGAGTGATAGACACCATGGCAGGCCCTATGGTAATCGTCCACCTGCTGGTAGATACTCTCGACGCCATGGGAGCCAATGCGGTGAACACCATGGCGGAGGCCGTGGCTCCGTACATCGAAGAGATCACAGAGGGAAGCGTGGAGCTGAGAATACTTTCCAATCTGGCAGACAGAAGACTGGTCAGAGTGAGAGCTACGTGGAAGAAAGAGGACATCGGCGGAACTGAAGTAGTAGACAAGATGCTGAACGCATACGCTTTTGCCGCTGCCGATCCTTACAGGGCCGCAACCCATAACAAGGGAACGATGAACGGAATAGTCCCAGTAGTCATCGCCACCGGAAACGATACCAGAGCCATAGAATCGGGAGCCCATTCTTATGCGGCCAGAAACGGAAGATATACATCTCTGACCACTTGGGAAAAGGATGAAAATGGAGACTTGGTCGGTTCCATAGAGATTCCTATGGCGGTGGGACTGGTAGGCGGAGCCACCAAGATACACCCTGCGGCTCAGGCGGCAGTAAAGATTTTAGGGGTAAAGTCTGCTGCCGAGCTGGGACAGATCATAGCGGCAGCAGGACTTGCCAACAACATGGCGGCCATGAAAGCGCTGGCCACAGAGGGCATACAGAGAGGCCACATGTCTCTTCACGCCCGCAACTTAGCTAACACGGTAGGAGCAAAAGGAGAAATTCTCGAAACCATAGTCAAGCAGATGGTGAGAGAGAAAAAAGTGCGCCTCGAATATGCGCAGGAATTATTTGATAAATACAGCAGATAGCAGAGAGGAGATAAATCTGTATGAAGAAGAAAGCCTTTGTAAACGGCAAAATATTCACCTCTGACAGAGAAAAACCCTATGCCGAAAGCTTTATAGCCGAAGACGGATATATAACGTGGATAGGCAATAGAGAAGACATGCCCGGCGGCGAATACGAGTATGTGGATCTGGGCGAAAAGAGAGTGATTCCGGGGCTCATAGACTGTCACATGCACCCCGTCATTTTAGCCGACTGCGCCAAGAAGATTTCTTGTCTGCCTCCGGCAGTCATTTCTATCGAAGAATTGGCGGAAGTCATCAGAGAAACGGCTAAAAATAAAAAAGAAGGCGAGTGGATTCAGGGCTGGGGATATGACGAAGAAAAATTCCAAGAACACAGAGCCCCTAATAGATGGGACCTGGATAAAGGAACAGAAGATTTCCCTGTGGAACTGCTTCGATCCTGCTCTCACGTAAGGTCGGTAAACAGCAAAGCCCTGGAGCTGGCAGGAATAACGAAAGACACCAAAGACCCCTCCGGCGGAGAGATCGACAGAGATGAAAACGGAGAGCCTACCGGTATTCTCCGGGAAAACGCCCGCCATCTGGTGGGAGAGATACTGCCTGAAAAATCGAGACAGCAGGTGGTAGACGGCATCGTAGATCTGGGCCGGCTGCTGCTTTCGCAGGGGATAGTGGCAGTCTGCGATATGGGAAACATCGACTCCGTAGACTATTACGACTACTACGTTGAAGCGGCTGAAAAAGGCTTCAGACAGGAAGTCGGAATGTATTACATATGGGATCTGATAAGAAAGAATCCTTACTTCAGGTGGGATGATAAAAGAGCCGACAGAGACAAGCAGATACATATGAGCGGTATCAAGATCATAGCCGACGGCAGCGTAGGGGGCAGAACGGCATGGATGGACAGACCGTATAAAGGCAGCGACGACGAGTACGGAATTTCGGTATGTACCGATGAAGAGATCGACAGCGCCATGGAATTCTGCAAGAAGAACCGGTGCCAGCTTTCTTTCCACGCCATGGGAAAGAGAACCATAGACAGGATCATAGAGAGAACTTGTAATGAGAAGCCGTGGGTGATCGGCCTTCCTCACATGAGGATAGAGCACGTGACCGACCCGTCGGAAGAGGCCATAAGAGAGGCGGCCGACAAGAAGATTGCTTTCGTCACGCAGTCCATATTCATGTATTCGGAGATAGAAAGTTACGTAAACAACTTGGGAATGGACTGGATAAAGGAGATCTATCCTATTCAGCACATGATAGACTCAGGCGTAAAGGTAGCCTTGTCTACAGACGCTCCGGCCACTTCGTGGGCGGTGCCGTCGGATCCGTTCCCTAACATAAAATGTGCAGTCACAAGATACGCCTATGACGGAACTGACTGCGGCCGCAATAACTGCATAGATATAGAGACTGCCATACAGATGTATACCAGAGAAGCGGCAGAGATAGCCGGCTTCAAAAATATAGGAACTCTCAAGGCAGGAAACAGAGCCAGCTTCGCATTGCTCAGCGGCGATATACTGAAAGTGCCTTCGTCAGAAATAGACGATATTTTCGTAGAGGCTACTTACATGGACGGCGAGCTGGTCTATAAGAAAAGTTGATTGAAAAATATAAGGGTAGAACAATTCATAAAGATTGAGAAAGGAATAAAATCATGCAAGCTATAATAGACTTTTGCGTTACATGCGCAAACTGGTTCTGGGGAATCCCAGTGCTTCTGCTAATAGGCGTAGGAGGATTATACATGAGTATGCGCCTTGGTTTTCCTCAAATAACTAAGATAGGGTACATATGTTCACAGACTTTCGGAAAGATGTTCACGAAGGCAGAGGGGGATAAAATTTCTCCTTTTGCGGCGGCATGTTCTGCGCTGGGATCAGCCATAGGAGCTTCCAATATCGTAGGAGTCCCTGTCGCTATCGCTCTGGGCGGCCCGGGAGCCATATTCTGGATGTGGATTTTGGCTATAGTGGGCTGCTGCACCAAATATGTGGAGATAGCCTTGGCTATGAAATACAGAAAGAAGAATGAGAAGGGCGAATGGGTAGCGGGATCTTTCAGCTATGTAAAGGAATTATTCGGAGGAAAAAAACTCGGTAAAGCTATAGCCGTATTCTGTGCATTTTTCACTATGATAGCAGGTATTCCATCCATCGCTACTCAGACTCTGTCAGCTACAGCCCAAGTCGCCGTATTCGGAATAAACGGTACGGTATTCGGCATAATAGTAGCGGCTATCGTAGCAGTCATCATCTTCGGAGGAATCAAGAGAATCGCTAAGGTAATGGAAAAGGCCGTGCCTATCATGGCTACGGTATACATTCTGGGCGTCTTGGTAATTTTGGCTCTGAACGCTGACAACATCCTTCCGTCCATCGGAAGCATCTTCGTCTACGCATTTACTCCACATGCAGCTGTAGGCGGATTCGCAGGATCTACCGTAGCTCTCGCCTTGAGGTGGGGAGCCGCCCGCGGCGTTTATTCTAACGAGGCGGGATTTGGTTCTGCTCCTTCGGCTCACGCTACGGCTGAGGTGGATCACCCTATCAGACAGGCCGTCTGGGGCGTGTTCGAAGTAGGCGTAGATACTCTGCTGGTTTGTACGGCTACGGCTCTGGCAGTTTTAGTTACGGACGTATGGAAGGACCCCGCCATAGACTCCGGCGCTCTGGGACAGGCGGCCTTCCATCAGGTATTCGGTGTTGCCGGCGATTACTTTGTATCTATATGCGTTCTTCTGTTCGTAATAACCACCATAACGGTAGTTATCTTCTATGACGAGAGACAGGCGGAATTCCTGTTCAAGACGCCTAAGGCAGGAGTGGCATGGAGATTTATCGCTATAGCTACAATGGTGATAGTCACTTTCGGTATGGAACTGACAGTGATGTATCAGCTGACGGACTTCTTCACGGGACTGTTCATAATACCTAACATGATAGCCGTCATCTGGCTGGTTCCGCAGGTAGTACAGCTTCAGAAAGAATACTTTAACACGCCGGGAAAATATTATCTGGCCGATAAAGAAGAAAAACTTGCTAAAAAGGCAGCAAAACATAAATAATATAACTAAATGAGATTCTACCCGAAGATCTGCGGCCACAGCCGGCAGAATACGTTTAAGCAGGGGCCGTCTGAACAGGCTGGGAATATTTTTCGGCAGAGCGGCGGCTCCTTCCCGATTATGCGAGGAGGAGAAGAAAATGAGACCTTTAGAAGGAGTTACGGTACTTGACCTTACGCGAGTAGTGGCAGGACCTTATGCTACCATGATCATGGCAGACTTGGGAGCGAGAGTAATAAAGATTGAAAACCCGAGGGACCCGGATTACACACGGGATTTTGAACCTTATCTCATAGATGACGATAAAAGGCAGAGCGCTTTTTTCGCTCAGTATAACAGAAATAAAGAAGCCATAACCCTCAATCTCAAAGAGGAGAAGGCGAAAGAAATATTCAGAGAATTAGCAAAAAAGGCCGATATAGTAGTAGAGAATTACAGAGCGGGAGTCATGGATAAGCTGGGAGTTGGCTATGAAGACTTGCGAAGGTATAATCCGAAGCTGGTGTATACGGCCATTTCAGGCTTCGGACAGAAAGGGCCTTATTCGTCGTGGCCGGCTTATGATAACAGCGGTCAGGCATTGAGCGGCCTGTGGTCTTTAAACGGCATGCCGGGAGAACCTACCAGAATAGGCACTATAATAGGAGATCTGGCAGCTACTTTCTTTGGGACTATCGGAACTTTAGCCGCATATATTCATGCGCAGAAGACAGGCAAGGGACAGCTGGTAGACGTGGCGCAGCTGGATTCTTCTCTGGCTCTGACAGAAAACGCCGTATCCAACTATACTGTGGGAAATCAGGTTCAGCAGCCGCTGGGCAACGATCATCCTCTTTGCAGGCCTTACGGAAAATTCAAGGCCAAAGACGGATATGTGTTTTTCGGAGGTTATACCGACAGATTCTGGAAGACTACCTGTGAATTTTTTGGGGAACCTGAACTGCTCAGCGACCCGGAGATAGATACCATGCCTAAGAGGTTCAACGAAGAAGTGTATAACAGGAGAATACTTCCCAAGGTAAACCAGTGGTTTTCACAGTACACATGTCAGGAACTTCAGGACGCTCTGGCAGAAAAGCTTCCTCTTACAGCTATTCACTCCATGGATCAGGTTCTGGAAGACCCCCAGCTGAATTTCAGAGAGATGTTCATAGACTACAGCTACGGAAAGGCCTCCGGCAAGCTGTTTGGAAACCCCATAAAGATGAGCCTGACTCCTTGCGATACTTCCGGCGCCGCTCCTGAAATAGGGAAGGACAACATCAGCATATACGGACAGATGCTGGGACTCAAAAAAGACGACATAGAAAAACTGGAGAAAGAAGGTGTGCTCTGATGTCCAACATAACTTATGAAGTATCGGGCGGCATAGCCGTCATAAAATTCAACAGGCCTGAGAAGCTCAACACCTTGACTCTCAGCATGTACGACGATTTGGGCGCGTCTTTTATAAGAGCTCAGGAAGACCCGCAGGTGGCAGTAGTGATATTGACCGGAGAGGGAGATAGAGCTTTCTGCGTAGGAGCAGATCTGACGGAATCTATCCCTTATCTCAGCAGGGGACATTATATCGACGAGTGGGACGCCGCTCATTTTAAGCATATCAAGATGAACAAGCCTGTCATAGCAGCCGTAAACGGCATGTGCATGGGAGGAGGCTTTGAGATAATGCTGGGGACAGACATAAGAGTGGCTTCTGAGAAAGCAGTGTTTGCTCTTCCGGAGGTGTCGCTGGGAATAGTTCCGGCGGGAGGCACGCTTGCAAGGCTGGCCAGACAGATACCGTTTGTAAATGCCATGGAACTGATACTGACGGGAGAAAAGATAAGCGCAGAAAAAGCTCTGGACATGGGGCTCTTAAACTATGTGGTGAAGCAGGAACAGGTCATGGACAAGGCCGTGGAAATAGCTCGCAAATTCTTGTCTCTCAGCACCTCGGCGGTACAGATCGCGAAGGAATCCGTAATAGCCCTGCGGGAAATACCTTTGGAACAAGCCTTTGAAACTGAGGCCATGTTAGGCTACAAGGCTTTCACCGGCGAAGACGCCAAGGAAGGGCTGGATGCTTTTTACAATAAGAGAAAACCCGAATTCCCTTCTAAAAAATGGTGATATTATTAAGATCGCACGATTGCACAGAGCCGGCAGGAGAACTGCCGGCTTTTGGCATTGCCTCTTCAGGGGAAACACAAGAGCGGCTGGGTTTCGCCCCACTCGTTCTTGATAAAATAGCTATTTCGAGCGGGTCACGGCCCACTCGTTTCGATGGTAGATGTTGTTTTGAGTGGGCAGGACCCCACTCGTTCTCATAAAAAATGCTGCTTCGAGTGGGCAGGGCCCCACTCGTTCACACAAAATAAGCCGCTTCGAGTGGGTAGCGCCCCACTCGTTCTCAATAAAATAGCTATTTCGAGCGGGTCACGGCCCACTCGTTTTTCAAAAAATGCTCGTTTTGAGTGGGTAAAAAATTCTGCCAAAGGCTCGCAACCGGCCTATTATTCCAGTTTATGTAATTAAATGGAATTTTTGCAAAGGGAGTATACCCACTCAAATAGCAGAAAAAGAGGAGAACGAGTGGGCGAGGTCCCACTCGTTCACACAAAATAAGCTGTTTCGAGTGGGCAGCGCCCCACTCGTTCTTACAAAAAATACCGTTTCGAGTGGGCAGCGTCCCACTCGTTCACACAAAAAATACCGTTTCGAGTGGGCAGGACCCCACTCGTTCTCATAAAAAATGCTGCTTCGAGTGGGCAGGGCCCCACTCGTTCACACAAAATAAGCCGCTTCGAGTGGGCGGCACCCCACTCGTTCTTGCAAAATAACCTGTTTCGAGTGGGCGTCACCCCGCTCGTTCACACAAAATAAGCCGCTCCGAGTGGGCCTATCCCACGAACCCTCGCATCACCATCTTCGATCAATTGCCTAACTCCTCAAAAATAGGTATTTCAACGGCCGCGCTGCAGACTTCTGTAGGCGGAAATCAGAGGCCGAGTAATATCGTCAGTTTCCTTGACAACATCTTCGCTCCATTGTAAACTGATATATAGCATAATTTTGGAGGCATCATGGGTAAAGAGTACACTAAACGATCAATAAGACTCATATTTGGACTTTTTTTGTATGGAGTAGGTTCATACATGGGAATACAGGCCAATGTCGGACTGGCTCCGTGGGAAGCGTTCAGTATGGGCATTTTTTATAAGACGGGAATGCTCTATGGAGATATAGTAGTTCTGACAGGAGTAGTCATCATAGTGATAGACTTCCTGCTGAAAGAGAAGATAGGCTTCGGCACGGTGCTGAATGCCATAATGATAGGAAAAGTGGTGGACCTATGCAACTGGCTTGATTTTATACCAAAGATGGAAAATTTCGCCGCCGGCGTGGCAGTACTGCTGGCCGGACAGGTAGTAATATGTGTCGCCAGCTATTTCTATATAGGCGCCGGACTTGGCTGCGGCCCCAGAGACGCTCTCATGGTAGCCATGGGAAAGAAACTGAAAAAATTTCCTATAGGCCTGGTAAGAGGTATTCTGGAGGGAACCGTTCTTCTGATTGGATGGCTGCTGGGAGCAAAGGTGGGCATAGGCACTGTGATAGCCGTGTTCGGCATAGGCACCATAATGGAATATACTTTCAAGATCCTGCACTTTGATGTCAGGAATATAAAACACGAAGATTTCGCCGATACCGTAAAACGTATAAGAGGAGGCAAAGGGCAGGAAGAAGCCCCTGGCGGCGAGTTCTGCGATCGGAAGGATATATAAGAGAGGAGCATGATAGATGAGATACGAAAGCACCAGAGGAAGCAGGGAATATAAGAGCAGTACGGAGGCTATCATCAGAGGAATAGCCGAAGACAGAGGCCTTTATGTGCCGGTGGAAATACCCGCTCTTCCTCTAAAAATAGAAGAGATGAGGGGAAAGACTTATCAGCAGATAGCATTTGAGATAATACACGCATATTTTGACGAGTATACCGATAGCGAGATGAAATCCTGTATAGAAGGGGCTTATGACGGAAAGTTTGAGGATCCGCAGATAGTTCCTGTAAAGAAAGCGGGCGGCGCATGGTTTATGGAGCTGTATCACGGCAAGACCGCCGCATTCAAGGACATGGCTCTTTCCATACTGCCGTATCTGATGACCTCTGCCTGCCGCAAAGAAGGTGAGAAAGATAAGATCTGCATCCTTGCAGCCACTTCGGGAGATACGGGAAAGGCAGCGCTTGCAGGTTTTGCCAACGTCGATGGGACGGAGATAATCGTATTTTACCCTCAGAAAGGCGTGAGTCAGGTCCAGGAGAGACAGATGGTATCTCAAGAAGGCGACAATACTCACGTTATAGCTATAAGAGGCAATTTTGACGACGCCCAGACAGGCGTAAAGAAGATATTTGCCGACGATGAGATGAAGAAAAAATTAGCCGCAGAAGGTATAAAGCTCTCTTCGGCCAATTCTATAAATATAGGAAGACTCGTTCCTCAGGTAGCCTACTATGTATACAGCTATGTGAAGCTAACAGAAGAAGGAGCTCTCAAAGAGGGAGATCCTATGAACGTAGTAGTGCCGACAGGCAATTTCGGAAATATACTGGCCGCTTACATGGCCAAAGAGATGGGGCTTCCGATAGGAAAGCTGATATGCGCATCCAATGAGAACAATGTCCTGACAGACTTCATCAGGACGGGCGTCTATGACGCCAGGAGGCAGTTCTATCTTACCAGTTCGCCGTCGATGGATATACTGATTTCAAGTAACCTCGAGAGATTGCTTTATCTTCTCAGCGGAAGAGACGGCAAGGCGGTATCTGATTGGATGAAGGCCCTTGAAGCCGATAAGGTATATGAGGTGTCTAAGAAGGTGAGAGAAGGCCTTGCGGACTTTTACGGAGGATTCTGTACAGAGAGAGAGGCCAGAGAAGCGATAGCAGCCCTTTGGAACGAAGAGGGATATCTTGTCGACACTCACACGGCTGTAGCTTATAAAGTCTACAGAGATTACGCAGAGGAGACTGGAGACGAGACGCCGGCGGTGATAGCTTCTACTGCCAGCGCATATAAGTTCGCTGAAAGCGTAGCGGACGCATGCGGGCTGGATGTGGGAAAAGTAAAAGTGCTGGCAAATTCGGCGGCAGAACCTACAGGATTTGACTATGTAAAAGCATTGGAAAAGGCCACCGGAGTGAGAGTACCTTCCGGACTCAGAGATCTGGAGGATAAGCCGGTACTGCATGACAGAGTCTGCGCAAAGGATGAGATGAGCGAGGTCGTCATGGAGGTCCTCGAATAATGAGAAAGAAAGCGAGCTCCGAGAGCAGAAGCACGGCCTATGCTTGCCGGGCTCTGCCCGAGGGGTATGATCTCTATAAAAGAATAGATCTGACCAAAGACCGCAATTCATTAGTTGCCATCAATATTTGGAATTTAGCAGCAGCATTGGCGATGATATTGCCGATGCTGTTTGTGCATCCGATAGAATATGCTTTTTATATGGAGACAGGCAAGGTTATATTCTGCTTCGCCGCCTCTATCGTGGGTATGGTAGTCTACGTCTTTCTTCATGAAGGTATACACGGAATATTTATAAGACTGTTTACCAGAACTTCGGCGTCTTTCGGCCTTGATATTAAACACGGCATGGCACATGCTTCTAGCAGCTGGTATTTTAGAAAATGGCCCTATATCATCATAGCCCTGTCTCCCGTAGCTATATGGGGAGCAGTTTTGGGACTGTTGCTGAGAGATGTACAGGAGACTTATTTCTGGTATCTGTATATCATACAGATATTCAATGTGATGGGAGCAGCAGGAGATCTTTATGTTACATGCGCAGTCTGCCGGATGCCAAAGAATATCCTGATTTTCGACAACGGAACGGCTATGGATTTTTACAGGGAGATTAAATCATGATTCAGATAGAAGACTGCCTGAAACTGCTTCAGGATTCGGTCAGGCCTATAGAAGGGACTGAATATGTTCCTCTGAGCCTGTGTTTGGGCAGGATTGCCGCAGAAGATGTGAGAGCTGCGCTTGCGGTGCCGCCTTTTCCGAGATCCGCTGTGGACGGATATGCGGTGAGGGCAGAAGACACATCGCCTGCCGGGCCCGGCAGAACCGTCCGTCTCAAGGTTAATGGCAAGATCACAGCAGGAGAATTTGAAGATATCGCCTTTAGCCCCGGCAGCGCCGTCAGGGTCATGACAGGCGCCTATATACCGCAGGGGTATGACTCCGTAGTGAAACAAGAAGATACAGATATGGGAAACTCTTATGTCAACGTGACAAGAGCAGCAAGACCATGGGAAAATTACTGCAGAGTAGGCGAGGATACGGAGGCCGGCGATGTAGTGATAGAGAAAGGCGCTATGATAGACCACATCAGATGCGGACTCCTGGCCTCCATCGGAAAAAGGGGCCTCAAAGCTTTGAGAAGACCCGTGGTATCTGTGATCTCCACCGGAAGCGAGCTCACTGAACCGGGAGAGAATCTGAGCCCGGGCAAGATATACGCCAGCGCAGGATATATGCTTTCTGCTGCCGCAGAGAGCCGGGGCATAGAAGTTAAAGGCCCTTACCTGTGCGGAGATGAGGCCGATGAAGCCCAACGGCTCATAGAAGAAGCTGCCGCCTCTTCTGATCTGATCATAACTACAGGAGCCGTTTCCGTAGGTGAAAAGGATTTTATCCCCTCATTGATGAAAGAGATGGGAGCGCAAATATTGTTCCGCGGAGCCGATATACAGCCTGGAACGCCTACCATGGCCTCATGTCTCAAGGGAAAGATAATCCTCAGTTTATCGGGCAATCCTTATGCGGCTCTTGCAAACTTCGAGATCTATTTCTGGGATATGATGGCTGCCATGACAGGCTGCAGCCAGCTGAGGCCTGTTACAGGTGATCTGACCTTAGCAGACAGATATGATAAGGTGAACAAGAGGAGAAGACTGATAAGAGCAAGGGCAGAAGCGGGATTTGTATATCTTCCTACAGAAATACATTCATCATCGGTGATAAACAATCTGACAAATTGCAACTGCTTTATCGACCTAAAAGCCGGGATAAAGGTAGAACCGGGAGATAAGGTGAGAATAAGATATATCAAAGGGCTTTGAAGAGTATGAAGATATCGGTAGGCATTCTGGCCGGTAGCAGGGCTCAAGGCCTTAACTGTGCCAAGGTCAAGGCCGGCAACAGAATGAACATAAGCAAGCTGATCGAGGAACTGGACGACATGGGAGACGTCTTGATTTCTGCTGCGAAAAAAGAAGACTATGAAGATCTGTGCGGCACGGTGATGGAGGACAGCAGTCTGCTGAAAGGCTTGTATAACGTTATATCGGCGTCCGGAGAAGATCATATCTTTGTATGCGGATCGGATATGCCGGGAATATCCGGAAAGCTGGTCAAATATATGTCCGAATTTATATGTTCGGATTACGACTGCTATTGCCTGACCGATGAAAGCCGGATACAGCCCCTGTGCGCCATATACTCAAAAGCCATGCTTCCTCTGATAGAAGAAGCTATGAGGGTCGGGGATCATAAGCTGATGAACCTTCTCAGAAAAGCAAGAGTGAAGTATATCAGCTTGGAGTACACTTGCTTCGGACGTGAAATCCTGACTAATACCGTGATCAGAAAGCCGAAGAAGAAGACTTTTCCTCAGGCAGTATTTTGCGTAAGCGGATTCAAGAACAGCGGAAAGACATTTCTGATAACGAGACTGATAAACGAGTTTATAGCAGAGGGGTATTCGGTCGGAGTGATCAAGCATGACGGTCATAGATATGAGATGGACAGGAAAGGGACTGATACATATGAGTTTCTCCGGGCGGGAGCGAGACAGACCGCAATCTTTGCGGCAGAGCAATTCTCACTCAACTTCAGAGAAACGGCGTCAGACGCCCGGTTGTTGAATTTTTTCAGCGAATGTGGCGTAGTCGTCATAGAAGGACTTAAGAACTCTCCATATCCTAAGATAGAGATGACAGGATCCGGCGGAGAAAGCGTCTGCGATCCCAAGACCTTGATCTGTATAGCGGCCGAAAGAGATCCCCGACAGATAAATCAGATACCTGTATTCGACAGAGATGATATCCGGGGGATTTTTTCATGTGTAAAAAAATATTTCGGGCTTGGAGAGAAGTAAATGAAGTATATTAAGACTGAGGACGCAGTAGGCCACGTGCTGTGCCACGATATAACGAAGATAATACCCGGAAGCTTTAAGGGGACGGGATTCAAAAAAGGGCATGTGGTCAGAAGCGAAGACGTGCCGGAACTTCTGAAACTTGGAAAAGAACATCTATATATCTGGGAGAAACAGGAGGGTATGCTTCATGAGGATGAAGCTGCTTACATCCTGGCCGGCGTGTGTTTAAATGACGGTATGGCCATAACCGGAGAACCGAGAGAGGGGAAGATAGAAATCAAGGCTCAAGCAGACGGCCTGCTCAAAGTAGACGACCGGCGTCTGACGGCAGTCAACTCTTTAGGCGAGATGATGATAGCTACACGCCATGGGAATTTTCCCGTTAAAAAGGGAGATGTCATAGCGGCCATGAGAGTGATACCTCTAATGATCGAGGCGGAAAAGATGGACAAGGCAAAGGCCGTCTGCGGAGAAAAGCCGCTTCTGAGGATATTGCCTTTTAAAAAGGTCAAAGCGTCGGTCATCGTCACCGGTGGGGAGGTAGCCGGAGGAAAGATAGAGGACAGATTCGGCCCTGTGGCAGAGGCAAAGATGAAAGAATACGGAGCCGAAGTGATCAGCAGGAAAATCGTGCCTGATGATCTTGAAATTATCACCGAAGCCATATCGGATGCGGCCGACTCCTCCGACGTCATACTGTGTACAGGAGGAATGAGCGTGGATCCCGATGATAAGACTCCGGGAGCGGTCAGGAGAGTGGGAGCGGATATAATCTTCTACGGAGCTCCCGTGCTTCCGGGAGCGATGTTTCTGCTGGCTTATTATGAAAAAAATGGCCGCAGAATACCGGTGATGGGGCTTCCCGGATGCGTCATGTATTCTAAGAGAACCGTATTTGATCTGATACTGCCCAGAGTGCTGGCAGGAGATTTGATAGACGATATAGGATGTTACGGGCAGGGAGGACTGTGTCTGAATTGTGAGATATGTATATTTCCAAACTGCGGATTCGGAAAGTAGGTGGATAGTATGAAAAAGATATTGGTTATAATCATGATATTAGTTTTGGTAACAGCTTTTGCAGGCTGCGGACAGAAACAGTCCAAGACGGAGATCACTGTTTTGGCTGCGGCTTCTCTGACAGATGTGTGCGATGAGCTGAAGACAGCTTTTGAAGAGGAAACAGGCGATGTCACTCTCAACTTTTCCTTCGGAGGATCGGGAGCATTGCAGGCGCAGATAGAGGAAGGCGCCCCCGGGGACATCTTTATATCAGCCGCAGAGCGCCAGATGGACGAACTGAGAGAACAGGGACTCATGAAGGAGGATTCTGTAACAGACCTTTTGGAGAACAAGGTAGTGCTCATAGTTCCAAAGGGAAACCCTGCCGGAATAAAATCTTTTGAGGATGCGGCCAAAGCGGACGTGATAGGTCTCGGCGAGACTTCAAGCGTTCCCGTAGGCCAGTATTCGCAAGAGATATTCACTTCTCTGGGCGTCTGGGATCAGGTAAAGGCCAAGGCCAATTTCGGTTCTGACGTCAGGACGGTACTTTCGTGGGTGGAGACAGGAGCGGTAGACTGCGGAGTGGTCTATGAGACAGACGCTTTGACCGGCGAAAATATAGAGATGATCTGTCAGGCTCCTGCAGATACGCATAAGCCTGTGATCTATCCGGCAGGTATAATAGGCTCATCGGATAACCAGAAGGCCGCTGAGAAGTTTATGGATTTTTTGAAAAGCCCTTCTGCTGCCGACCTGTTTGAGAAATATGGGTTTACGGTGCTGTGATGAACGACCTCTCACCTCTGTGGATATCTTTTAAAGTGGCGTTTTTCGCCACTCTGATAACTTTTGTTTTAGGCATAGCCGCTGCCAGACTGGTGATCTCCATGAAAAGAGGGAAGAGTCTTGCCGACGGGCTGTTTTCGTTGCCTATGGTGCTGCCTCCCACCGTGGTGGGCTTCTTTTTGCTGATGATTTTTGGCAAAAACAGCCCTATAGGCGGCGCTTTAGCGTCGGCCGGGTTCAGCGTGCTGTTTACGTGGCAGGGAGCCGTCATTGCAGCTGCGGCAGTATCTTTTCCCATAATGTATAGAACCTGCCGAGGCGCTTTGGAACAGGTGGATCGCAATATTACAGATGCGGCGAGAACTCTTGGCATGTCTGAGAGGAAGATCTTTTTTAAGATCATGATACCCATGGCAAGACCCGGTATTGCCGCGGCAACTATCCTATCCTTTGCCAGGGCATTAGGAGAGTTCGGAGCGACCATGATGCTGGCTGGGAATATACCGGGAAAGACGCAGACCATGTCCATAGCCATTTATACGGCTATGCAGGGCGGAGACAGAGAAAAGGCATACATATGGGTCGCCATAGTCATGGCCATATCTCTTGCCGTGATATTGCTGATGAATCTGTGGAATGACAGGCAGAGCAGGAGAAACGGGGCGAAGAAAAGATGAAACTTTATGTCGATATAGAAAAGCAATTAGACGATTTTAAACTGATGGCCCGCTTTGAGACCGATGGAGAGGTCTTTGCTATCTTGGGGGCTTCCGGCTGTGGAAAGACCATGACCCTCAGATGTATAGCGGGGATAGAACGGCCTGACAGGGGGGTGATAAGGCTGGGAGACAGAGTTTTATTTGATTCTGATGCGGGTATAGATGTGCCGGCCAGAAAGAGGAGAGTAGGGTATCTCTTTCAGGACTATGCCCTCTTCCCTCATATGACTGTTTTAGAGAACATAGCCTGCGGATGTCCTTCGGAGGACGTCACTGAATACGTCGAAAAGTTCTATCTCACCGGCAAAGAAGCACTGTACCCGCATCAGCTTTCCGGCGGAGAGAAGCAGAGGACGGCCATAGCCAGGATGCTGGCGGCCTCTCCTGATCTCATCATGTTTGACGAGCCTTTCAGCGCTCTGGACAGCCATCTGAAATCAAATCTGGAAGGGGAGATACTGGCGGCATCAGACGCTCTGGGAGGTCAGGCTCTGTTTGTATCTCATGACAGAGATGAAGTCTACAGGCTGACAGACAGGATTGCCGTAATGGATAGAGGGTATATAACCGAGATCAAGTCCAAGGGCGAACTGTTCACATGCCCGTCCTCCATGGCCGCCGCCATGCTCGTCGGATATGAGAATTTTACTGCTGTTAAGAAACTGGCAGACGGTTTGTTTTACGCCGAAGACTGGGGCATGAGAATAAGATGTGATTTTGAAGGGAACGCGGCGATCGCATGTTTAAGGGCGGAAGACTTTAAACTGGCAGATGCTGAAAGTGACGATATCGATGGATCCCTTAAGGAAAACATGATGATCGTAAGACCAGAGAGGATCTTAGAAGATACGAAGGATAAAATAATACGTTTCAGAAGTCCGGCCGGCTGCGCCATGACTTTGAGGATAGGGAGAGAATCCCGGGATTCAGGCAGGATAAAGGAAGGCGAACAGATAACGGTGCGGATGCCTCGCAGCAGAATTCTGATGCTTGAAAGATAAAGCAAAAAGATGCCGAAACGAGCCGGCATCTTTATAGATTGTTTCATATATTTTTTCCCATATCGTACGCCTGTTTTACATATTCTGAGCGGGCGGCTTCACCGGGATCTTCCAGGCCTGTACCGCGGAGAACGCCTGAAAGTTTTACTCCGGGGAAGCACTCTATCCATCCTTCCATGCCTTTAACTGCGCCGTCCATGGCGCTTTCTTCATTTTCGGCAGCCGACGTCATCAAGTATACTTCTTTAAACTTGTAGTCGGAGTTGTATAACGGATTGCAGCGGTCTAAAAGGGTTTTCATCTGGCCGGACATTTCGTAATAGTATACCGGGGTAGCAAACACTAATACGTCCGACTCTTTGATTTCCGAGACGATTTCCTGGGAATCGTCGTTGAGAACGCATCTGTGAGTGTCCATACATGACATGCAGCCTATGCAAAATCTTATATCCTTTCCCCTTAAAGTCACAGTTTCAACTTGATTACCGGCGTCTTTTGCGCCGCGTCCGAATTCTTTTGCCAGACATTCGGAATTGCTGTCTTTTCTCAGACTGGTAGAAATAATCAGTACTTTTTTCATTTTTCACCTCGCGATAAATTTCTAATAGCTTTTTTGATTTTCTCACAGAAGACGGCCAAAGGTCAAGAGTTTGGACTATTTTCTTTTGAATCCCTCACAATTTTGGGAGAAAAATTCTTTTGATAAAAAAGATTGAGAATCATTCTCAAAAATGATATAATGATATAAAATGAAGCCTCAATTACAGGCGGAAAGGATAAGGCATCTGTGCCACAGGTAGGTATCGTGAAATATAAATGTTTGATGTGTGGATATGTATATGATGAAGAAAAGGAGGGAAAGCCGTTTTCGGAGGTAACAGAATGTCCCGCGTGTTTTTCACCGGCATCTTTGTTTGAGCCTTTAGAAGAGGAGACAGAAAAAAGAGAAGACGTCTCTGAGTCAAAAGAGGAGAAAAATCCTTTGGCTTATCCCGCTGAATTTGAGAGGAGGGATTCATCTTGCCGCTATATGGATGAGATTCATGAGATGGCAGTTTCGGGAAAGAGCATTTCGGCAGCTATGGCTACTGCCATGCCTATGCCCGGCTGGGATGATATCCTTATAATGGGAGCGCAGCTCGATCCCATGCCGTTGGACGAACATGCAGAAGTTGAGACAAAGACTGTCATAGGCAAAAACGCCAAGAAACCTATGGTTCTTGAAAATCCGGTATATGTGTCTCACATGTCTTTCGGCGCTCTTTCTAAGGAAGCTAAGATTACTTTAGCCAAAGGCACTTCGATGGCCAAAAGCGCAATGTGCTCCGGCGAGGGAGGAATCATCCCTGAGGAAATGGAAGCAGCTGACAAGTATATATTCGAATATGTAGCGAATCTTTACAGCGTGACTCCGGAGAACCTCCGCAATGCGGATGCGATAGAGATCAAGATAGGACAGGGCACCAAGCCTGGCATGGGAGGTCACCTTCCGGGAGATAAGGTGACAGAAGAGATCAGCAAAATAAGGAACAAGCCCATGGGACAGGACGTCATAGCTCCTTCGCGTTTTCCGGGGGTTGATTCCAAAGAGGACCTGAAAGCTCTGGTGGAGAGATTGCGCCATGAATCCGACGGACGACCTATAGGTATAAAGATCGCGGCGGGGCACATAGAAAAGGACCTCGCATTCTGCGTATATGCAGAACCTGATTTCATAACTATCGACGGAAGGGGAGGAGCCACGGGTTCGTCTCCGAAACTCCTGAGAGATTCCACCAGCGTCCCTACGGTCTATGCTCTTTACAGGGCAAGAAAATATCTTGACAGTATCAATTCTGATATAAGCCTGATAATCACAGGAGGACTGAGAGTCTCTTCTGATTTTGCCAAGGCTATAGCCATGGGAGCCGACGCTGTGGCGGTAGCTTCCGGCGCATTGATAGCTATGGCGTGTCAGCAGTACAAGATATGCGGAAGCGGAAACTGTCCTGTGGGAGTAGCGACCCAGGATCTGAAATTAAGAGAGAGATTAGATCCGGACGCAGGAGCCCAGAGAGTGGCCAATTATCTGAACATATCTCTTCAGGAACTCAGGACTTTTGCCAGGATAACGGGACACGACGATATTCACGACCTGTCTTCAGAAGACTTGTGTACTGTAAACAGAGAAATAAGCGAATATACGAATATAGCTCACGTATAGATATGAGTCCCGGCGTATATCCGCCCATAAACTGAGATGAAAGATCCCCGGCCTTGCGGCCGGGGATCAGTAATAATATCTTATAGAAGACGATTCCTGGACATACGGAAGAGTTATGAACCGTTTGGAAGTTCAATGCGAAACTCAATTCTCGAATCTTCTGTTCCTTTTGCTGTAATCGTACCGCTATGCAGCTCTATAATCTGCTTTGTGATAGCCAAACCGAGGCCATAACCCCTTGCTGCATGAGATTTATCCGCCTGATAGAATTTGTCAAAGATGTGCTTTGCAGATTCTTCCGTAAGTATATTTCCTTCGTTTGAAACAGCTATGATTACCGATTTAGCAGTGCGGCGCAGCTTGATTATTACGGCGCCTCCGTCTGGAGAAAATTTAATGGCATTGTCAAGCAGGTTTATCCATACCTGCTTCAGCATTTCCTCATTGCCGGTCAAATAAATTTCTCCGCAGTCAAAATCAAATTCGAGCTGTTTCTTCAGCCATTTTTCGCTCAACATCGCAATGACAAGACGAAGCTGCTCACTTACATTGAACAGCCTTTTATCGGTAAGAATTGTCTGCTGCTCGATTTTCGTGAGATTCAGAACATTTGTCGAAAGCTCCGCAAGCCGTTCTGATTCCGTAATGATCGTATCGAGGTATTCGTTCCGCTCTTCCTCGGTCAAATCATCGCGCTTCAACATTTTTGCAAATCCACGGACGGAGACAATGGGCGTTTTGAACTCATGTGAAAAGTTGTTGACAAAATCTGAGCGCAGCATTTCCACGCTGCAAAGTTCCTCCGCCATATGGTTAAAGCTGTCTGTAAGCTGTATGAATTCCGTTGGTCCTTTAAGATTGATTCTAACGCTGTAATCACCTTCGGCAATCTTATCCGCCGCCTCACAAACCGTTCTAATCGGTTTCAGAGGCAGTCTGCTGAACAGAAAGGCCAGCACTGTACCGACGCTGACGCTGACTATGGCAAATGTAAGGAGCGGAACCTTCGATATCTCATCGACTAAATTGAATCCAAGCTTCTGTAAGATGAAAATTCCGCTGAAAACAACGAACATGGTCACAAGCAAAATCAAAAATACGATTATGGCAAAAATCATAGCAAGCTGAATTTTTCTCATCTTTTTCTTGATATCAGCCATTTGTAATCACCGCCTTGTATCCGATTCCCCTGATTGCTATGATCTCAAATTCCTGCCAGCCTTCAAACCGTTTTCGCAGCCGGTTTACATGGACGTTGACTGTCGTATCCACCGTTTCAGAATCCATCCCCCAGATTTCATCCATAAGCTGTAAGCGGGTAAAGATCTTATCGGGGTAGGAAAGCAGCTTGTATAGAAGATAAAATTCCTTCTGCGGCAGCGTCTGCGAGATTCCTTCACGCGCAACTGTTAAAGCGTCATAATCCAGCGTAACCTTTCCGATATGCAATCTATGTTCATTGGCAATTCGGCTGCGCCGCAGAAGCGCTTTGATACGCAGAAGCATTTCTTCCTCGTTGACGGGCTTTACCATGTAATCATCCGTTCCCACAAGAAAACCCTTGCATTTTTCTTCAGGGAGCTGCTTTGCGGTTACCATCAGGATAGGCGTACTATCGCCGCATTTGCGAAGCTGCTCGGTAAATTCATAACCGTCCATAACCGGCATCATCACATCGAGTACGATCAGGTCAATATGCCGTCTGTCCATAATCTCAAGAGCCACTTCTCCGTTTTCGGCGGCGCATACTTCGTATCCTGCGTGAAGTAAAACAGCCTTCATCAATTTCAAAGTGCTTATATCATCTTCAACAACCATAATTTGAAACATATTATGACCCTCCTGCTTATACATACCGTCATTATACCACAAGCCCAACAAGTAGCGGCGTTTCGATGGCCTCTTCCTCTCGGCGTTAGCCCTCGGTGGTCGCCGTAAATCACTGGCTCTGCTGCTGTAAGTTGCCGGCTCTGCTGTCGCAGAGCCGCATGCTGTATTTTCTTAGCTCTTTGTACTGATTCTACAGCATTTTAGGAAGAAAAACGGCCTGAATGACGCTGCAAAGGCGGATATGCTGTAATTTCCGATTTATTATTGTGATTCTACAACCATTTTAACAAATGCTGTTGTAGAATTCGTACTTTTCTCTGTAGAATACAGCATGCGCTTTTTTCGCCGCAACAAACGTGGCCGCGGCCGGCCGCATTTCCCTCGGAGATACGGAGCTCATGATACAATGTTCTTTCAGTCGTCGAAATCTCTTGCTCCGCTAACGCCGTGAGGTTATTCTAACGCCGCCCAGTCAATTCAAGCGGCGTTTCAATGGCCTCTTCCTCTCGGCGTTAGCCGTTATAATCCTTTGCAGACATTATAGCACAAAATATGAACTGAAAATAAACACAGCGTAGATTTCAAAAAATGTTCACATTCATTTGTCATAGTTAATTTTCAGTTTTTCAATGTGTAGTATACTGATGTTCATAAAACAGTAAAAGGGAGGATTTGCAGATGCTTCAATTAAAGCAAATACGCAAAGAATATAAAACAGGAGATTTAATACAAACCGCCCTTGACGGCGTCACCTTGAACCTCCGGGATAACGAGTTTGTCGCCGTTTTAGGTCCCAGCGGGTCAGGCAAGACTACGCTTTTGAATATTATCGGCGGTCTCGACCGCTATGACAGCGGAGAATTGATTATCAATAATATTTCAACAAAACGGTATAATGACAGAGATTGGGATTCTTACCGTAACCATACTATAGGCTTTGTGTTTCAGAGCTATAATCTGATTCCGCACCAGTCCGTTCTGGCAAATGTGGAACTTGCGCTTACGATTTCCGGAATTTCGGGAAACGATCGAAGGGAACGTGCGAAAGCGGCGCTTGAAAAGGTGGGCCTCGGCGATCAGCTTCACAAGCGTCCTAACCAGATGTCCGGCGGACAGATGCAAAGAGTAGCTATTGCCCGCGCGCTTGTCAATGATCCTGACATTCTTCTTGCCGATGAGCCGACAGGCGCGCTGGATACGGACACCAGTATGCAGGTCATGGAGCTTTTGAAGGAAGTGGCAAAGGACCGCCTCGTGGTGATGGTTACGCACAATCCGGAGCTTGCGGAGAAATATGCGACCCGTATCGTAAAGCTGCGTGACGGACGGATTATTGATGATTCGGATACTTATGAAATAGAGAAAACTGAGCTAAAAGAACCTCAACATAGAAACATGGGGAAATCATCTATGTCGTTTAAGACGGCTCTTTCGTTGTCCTTTAACAATCTCCGTACAAAGAAGGCCCGAACTCTGCTGACTTCGTTTGCAGGGTCAATCGGAATTATAGGTATAGCCCTGATTTTAGCTATTTCCACAGGCGTAAACACCTATATAAGCGATTTGCAGAAAAGCACGATGACTTCTTATCCAATCAGCATAGAAGCGCAATCCATGGATTTGTCCAGTATGTTAGCGGCGGGCAGGGATAATACCGACAGCGCAGGTGAAGGAGCCGATCACGAAAAAGACGCCGTCTATTCTGACGGAAGCAGCATTGAAATGGCGTCCAGTATAACGACTAGCATTACGGAAAATAATCTGACAAAGTTCAAGGAGTATCTTGAAAGCGACGACTGCGACATAACGCAGTATGTCGGCGAGAATGGAATCGCTTATTCCTACGTCACAGCTTTTTCCGTTTACGCTCATGACCCTGATGGAATATTGGTCAATACGGACGGAAGCACCTTAGATGATAGCAGCTCCAAAGGCGCCGGCGGTATGAACATGATGTCCGGAATGAGCAGTATGATGTCTTCAGATTCCAATAATTTTGAGGAGCTTATGCCGGGTACGGAAGGTAATTTAATCAGTGACGCGATTACAGACAACTATGAGCTTTTGTACGGCGAATGGGCGAATTCCTATGACGAAGTGGTGCTCGTACTTGACAAAAACAATGAAATATCCTCGACCGCACTATATGAACTGGGTATTCTTCCTTCTTCGGAATATAAAGAAATCTTGCAGAAAATCGAAGACGGCCAAGAGGTTGCGCTGGATACGCGTCAGTGGAGCTACGAAGAGATCTGCAGTCAAGAGCTTTATATGATTCCGGCGTGCGATTTGTATCAGGAGAATGAAAATGGTCTGTTTGAGAAAATCGGAGATACAGATTACGAAATTGAAAGTTTGCTAAGCAGCGCGATCAAGCTGAAAATAACGGGCGTTATTCGTCCGGCTGAAGACGCAGAAAACGCTTTGATTTCAGAATCGATAGGTTATACAAGCGCGCTGACGGAATATCTGATTGATTATACAAATAACAGCGCTGTGGTGCAGGCGCAGCAGGCTTCTCCCGATAACAATGTGTTAAACGGCGCAGAGTTTTCTCCTGCGGATGACGCCGCTAAGATAGCTGATACCAAGAATTATCTGAACAGATTGTCCGACAAAGAAAAAGCAGATATGTGCCGTGAAATTCTCCAGTCCGCTTATTCTGACGATCCGAATAATGCTCAGATGATGCAGAACATGACGGACGCGCAGCTTTCTGCCACTCTTGACCGATATGTTTTAGGTTCTGGTGATACAGAAAATGAACGGCTTTTATCCATTTACGATACCTATATTTCTTCAGGATCTTATGACGACAACATGACTGCCTTTGGCTATGTCAGTCCTGACGCTCCGGCAGGTATCAACATTTACGTAGACAGTTTTGAAGATAAAGAGGCAATTACCGACTGTATAGACGATTACAATAAAACGGTAGCGGAGGAAGATCAAATCAGCTACACTGATTATGTAGGGTTACTGATGTCATCTGTAACAACGATAGTCAATGTGATCTCTTACGTCCTCATAGCCTTTGTCGCCGTATCGCTTGTCGTATCCTCTATTATGATTGGAATTATTACCTATATCTCTGTTCTTGAACGTACGAAGGAAATTGGTATTCTCCGCGCGATAGGAGCAAGCAAGCGAAATATCTCTCAGGTATTTAACGCCGAAACCTTTATCGTCGGACTTTGCTCCGGGTTGATTGGAATAGGTATTACGCTGCTTCTGTTAATTCCGGGCAATGCGATTATTCATTCCCTGACAGGAGCGGCTGATATCAACGCAGTCCTGCCTATAGGAAGCGCAGTTTTGCTGATTGTCCTGAGCGTAATTCTGACGCTTATAGGAGGGTTTATTCCGTCTAAGAAGGCGGCCAAGAAAGACCCTGTCGCAGCGCTGAGAGCAGAATAAACTGTAATAGAACAATTATTTGAGTGAAGCGGTAGCGGCTTTCCATTGCAGAGCAAAAACATACGCTGACATTTAGGGAGCCTTGCTGCTTGCTCATATGTGGATAGCGCAGGAAATACGAAGCAATCCATAAGGCCTTAAATTTGCAGCATAACAAAAGGATACGGCGCAACTCATTTTATTGAGTTGCGCCGTATCATGCATATTTTGTGGCCATACCGGCTCTTCCGTTCTCAATATTTCTGCTTGAACGTCAGAAGAGAGGCCGGAGGTTTAATTCTTGCATTTATCCTTCTATGGCGATGTATTTCTTTTCCTCTACCTGAGGAACGTGTTCCTTTTTAGGAACAGTCAGCATCAGGGTGCCGTTTTCAAATTTGGCGCTGATATCGTCTTGCGATACATCTTCGCCCACATAAAAGCTTCTGTTGAAAGACCCGCTGAAACGTTCGCGGCGGATATATCTGCCTTCCTCATCTTTTTCATCATTGTTTTGATTTACAGTGGCGCTGATGGTGAGATAGCCATCTTTGAGCTGGGCCTTAAGATCATCTTTCTTAACTCCCGGAAGATCGACGGAGAGTTTATATTCATTCTCAGTCTCTTTTACGTCGGTCTTCATCAGATCCCCTTGCTGGCGGCCGTAAAATCTCGTATCGAACATATCATCAAAGAGATCTCTTGAAAAAATACTAGGCATTAACATAATTCATTTCCCCCTTTATATTAAAGTTTTATTAGCAGAAGAGGAGCAGATTTGTCTGAATCTGCATCCTTTCCTCGTTCAATTATATTATACCCCGTTATTAGCACTCTAAACAGATGAGTGCTAATAAAATAAAGATTTTTTATGGCAACAGAATTCATGGGTACGTAATTTAACAATAGGTGTATATTGTTTCACTTAATAAGTTAAAAAACAGCGGCCGTTATAAACAGCCGCTGTTTTTATGTTGGCGGAGGACATGGGACTCGAACCCACGGGGCGTTGCCGCCTTACTTGATTTCCAATCAAGCTCCTTAGCCACTCGGTCAATCCTCCGTATTTGATACCTTATTTAATTTACCACAAAGATAAAATATTTGCAAGGACTTTTATCGTTTTATATGAATTGGCATGGGGCGAAAGAGACCTGGTATGGCCTGACCGACTTGTACCACGATATGTGGATACTGTTCTCTCTTTACTTCCTGCTTTTTAGGGTACAGTTAACATAGTGATTCAGTCACGCAAATAATTATCTTACAATAACTCTGACATCGCATGTTCTGCAATTTCTGGATAATTCATATACTCTTCTTCAAGGCTCAGACGCACCACTCCGTTATTGCAGCTTATGATACTCATATCACCGGAGGCTGTTCCGTCAGAGAGAAATATGATATATTCGTTTCCTTTTTTCAGTGATTCATATTCGTCAATATGAAGATATTGATCTCCTATTATTGCTGCTGCTTCGATAAAAGACAATTCTTCTGAGTATTCACCTGTAACATCCTTGTAGTATTCTAAGACCTCACAAGTGCGTTTTCCGTAAAAACCTCCCATCGAACCGGTCTTTGGATCATTTAATGAGAAGCTGTTTTGGGTTGTTAGAGTGTCTGTTATCTTGACTTTAGCAATTATTTTCGCATGCTCGGTCAATTCATCATAACCAAAGAGAATATGGCTTCCCATCATCGGAACATCCTGTATCTCTGTTTCCTTATCCTTGCATCCGGATAAAGACAGCATGCAGGTAATCATCAATATAATAGTTACAATGTAATTTTTCATGGTTGGCCTCCTAATATAGATATACTTGGCTTAATTTCCCCATTTATATTTTAGTTTTTCCTTATCGTGAGCGGCAAGTGCATATGCAGATTGAAGCCCTTGTTGCATTCTGCAAGTGTGTGATGAGGTCGTATAATGAGCCATCGACAAAGCGTGTCCTATTTCATGAGTCAATATTTTTGTCTTTCTTGCTGAGGTGTTTAAATATGGGCTGTTATATCTTATACACAGGGCCTGCGACCATGTTTGAGTTGTTGATACCTCGATACCGTTATTGGTGAGTTTTGTTAAACCTAATGCTCCGTCATATGGTGCGTTTAATCTCCCGGTGCTTAATTTATATGTGTATTAGGAATATTCATTTTAACGTATTTATTTAAAACACCGGTTTCACACCTTCTCTTTAACATCCGAAATTATATATAGTTAGAATTTTTGCCTCTATTCTATACGGCAGATTTTTGGCAGTTAAAATATTGGCTGTCAAAGAAAAGCTGACGTTCTTATTATTTGCTCTTTTTAATATTTCTGCAATATAGTCTTCAAGACCCGGCGAGGGGTTAAGGCTAAAATAATCAGCCGCAGCACGCATTGTAAACATATTTGTATCATTCTCAATTTGAAACTGCATACTTATATTTTAATTATATTATATATCAATTTATAATGCAATGCTTTCAAACTTGTTTGTTAAAATTGATACAATAATTCGGGGACTTTTGTTTTTAACTTAATCATATTCTGTTAAGTGAACAGAAATTGAGAATTCCACAGACCGTGCCATGAAGAGCAGGAAACGGCCTTTCAACACTTTTTAAGTGTACGCAAGTATGGTATAATGAACCCATCGATCATGTTAGCGGCGTTGCCGAGCGGAAGGGTTCATTGAACCACCGCTGACTGTTGGGTCTGTGGTATAATGAATCCATGATTATATCGGCCGGCCGCGCCCGCACTTGCTGAGGCGAAAAACAGCGCATGCTGTATTCTACAGAGAAAAGCACAAATTCTACAACAGAATTTGTTAAAATGGTTGTAGAGTTACAATAATAAATCGGAAATTACAGCATATCCACCTTTGCACCGTCGTTCAAGCTGTTTTTCTTCCTAAAATGCTGTAGAATCAGTACAAAGGGCTAAGAAAATACAGCATGCGGCTTTCCGGCAGCAGAGCCGGCAATCTGCGGCGACTGCCGAGGGCTATGGCCAAGAGGAAGGATTCATTGAATCGCCTTGGCGAGTTTGATTGCGATACAATGAATCCACGATTATATCGGCCGTGCTCGCTCCTGAGCCCCACGTAGGCCGACCGAGGCTCCGGCTCCCCCCCATACGGCCTCATGCGAGGCCCTTGCCGGCGGCCGCTGCGGAGCAGGGGGCTGCGATCATGATATAATACCTCACGGCGTTAGCGGAATCAGAGATTCCGAAGCCCGAGAGAGTAGTTGTATTATAATTCCTTGATTCCCGATAAGAAAGAAGACGTGCCAGTTCCGGACGCAGTAGCATAGCCGCTGCAATTACGGAACGTTTAACCCGCCGTCACAGATAGCCGGGGGGCATTGAAAAAAGAGAGAGGTATTTGAGATTGAAAGATAAGCTGAGACTTAAAATATGCAAAATCGGTGTGGCTCTTCTTGAAATATTTTTAATATCCGTAATAATTCTCACTGCTGCCGCCGTTATAGAGGTAACCATATTCGATTTTGGTTTTTCTGATATGGTCAGAATCTGGAAAGAAATGCTCATAGGCGGAATTGCAATAGTCATATCCGAAGCGTTGATTTTCTGGGCAGGAATAATCTGCGTTTATCTGACTTCCGTCCAGCTGGGAATTAAGATAAGAGTCATCGGAGCCCTGGTTGGTTTCATACCTATTGCAAATATAATCGCTCTCGTCGTTATAATTCGAACCGTTTCCGGCGAGATAAGATTTGAGAGTGAAAGAATACGGCGAAACGAAAACCGAAGAGATCTGCGCATATGTGATACCAGATACCCTATACTCATGGTTCACGGAGTGTTTTTCAGGGATTACAAATTCCCGAATTACTGGGGAAGAATACCTAAGGAGCTAAAGACAAACGGCGCCAGAATATATTTTGGCAACCAGCAGTCGGCTTCTTCCGTTGCGGACAGCGGCAGAGAACTGGCCGGCCGCATAAAAAAGATAGTATCAGAGACCGGCTGCGGCAAATTGAACGTCATCGCTCACTCCAAAGGTGGACTGGATATAAGATATGCTATGAACTATTGCGGTATAAGCGAGATGATCGCCTCGGTGACTACGATCAATACTCCTCACAGGGGGTGTAAATTTGCAGAGTATCTGCTTGAAAAACTTCCTGAGAGTATGCAGAAGAAAATTGCCGATTCATACGATGCGACTATGAGAAAACTTGGAGATCAGTCTCCGGATTTTATGAAAGCAGTGACGGATCTGACCGCTTCTGAATGTAGTGCGAGGGACGCCGCTATGAAAGCTCCGGAAGGCGTGTTCTGCCAGAGTGTGGGATCTAAACTTAATAAAGCGTCAGGGGGAAGGTTTCCTCTGAATTTTTCATATAATCTGGTCAAATATTTTGACGGTCCCAACGACGGCCTCGTGTCGGAAGACTCTTTCAGCTGGGGCGAGAAATATACATTTCTGAAGACCGACGGAAAGAGGGGGATATCCCATGGCGATATGATAGACCTGAACAGGGAGAACATACCGGACTTTGACGTCAGAGAATTCTATGTCAGGATGACGGCAGAACTAAAAGAAAGGGGACTTTGAGTTAGTTGCCAGAGCGAAATAACTATAACGATCGCTTGACATATCGAACTAATCATGATAGCATATCAGTGATATATATCGCTGATATGTTTTAAAGAGGACGGAAAGATGCAATTGACTGATACTCAAAAGCGAATATTAGAAGTAGGAAAACGGGAGTTCCTTAAAAAAGGCTTTAAGGATGCTTCCATGCGTGCTGTCGTAAAAGAGGCCGGATTTACTCAGGGCGCCTTTTACGGATATTATGACAGTAAAGAGGCTTTATTTGACGCGCTGGTCGCTCCGGCGGCGGAGGGTCTGGTTTCTCAATTCAAACAGGCTCAGGATGCTCATTATGATCTTATCCCTGAAGGAAAGACAGCAGAGAGTCAGAGACTGTCTACGGAATATCTACGGTATTTTCTTGAGTATATCTATGAAAATTTTGATGCGTTTAAGCTAATCCTTTGCTGCTCCAGCGGAACGAAGTATGAAAGTTTTGTCCATGATCTGGTGGAGCTGGAGGTGACCCAGACGGAGCAATATTACCGGCAGCTGGAGAGACAGGGGAAGCTGGAAGGCAGCGTCAGTCATGAACTTAATCATCTGGTTACCAGCGCCTATTTCACCGCGGTATTTGAGGTGGTGGTGCATGATATGAGCAGAGAAAGAGCGATGAGCTATGTTGAAGAGCTGGCAGTGTTCTTTAATTGCGGCTGGAATGGACTTCTAAAGATCAGGTAGTTTTTTCTCTCACACTAAGTTAGTTAAAACTAACCAAAGGAAAAGGGCAATTATTTGAGATAACAAGAAATAAATGGCTTTTCTAACCTGCAAAATGTGACTGGCGGTGTAAAGGGGATTTGACGGTATCTGTCCTGAATCTGTAGTAAACAAAAATACTAGAAGGAGTATCGAAATGGAAAATTTAAAAAAATGGTCTGTAAAGGACGTTATTACACTGGTTCTGATGACTGTGCTTCTCATTGTCATTCAGCTTGGAATTAATATGGTCTGTATGATAAACGACTTTGCCAGTATGGTGCTTTCGGTAGGCATTACAATGCTGCTCTGTGGTCCGGTCTATTTCTTAATGGTGAATCGAGTCCGCAAGCGTTTTGTTTCGCTGGTGTATATGACGCTGCTGGGGATCGTCTTTCTGATCATGGGTAACTGGTTTTTGCTCCCGTGGTTTATCTTGGTAGGGATCATTGCGGAAGTTATCTTATGGAAAGGAGTCACTGCAAATCGACTGACAGCTGCGTGGACGGTATCCAGCCTTCTGTATAATGGGGTTAATCTGTTACCTATTTGGTTTTTCTGGGACACTTATTACAATTTCGCGATTGACAGCGGCATGAAACAGAGCTATATTGACGCTTATGTACGGTATTACACGACGGCGGGATGGGTAATTTTCATTGTACTTTTTACCATGATCTGTGGGTTCATAGGGAGTCTGATCGGACGGAAACTGATTCAGAAACACTTTAAAAAGGCAGGCGTTCTTTAAATGAAGGAAAGACATTTGGCGGCTCCGGTAAAACTGTGGGCGATGATGTGCGCCACTGCCGGGGTATCGCTTGCCGAAAACGTGCTGCTGACTTGTATTCTGGCATTACCGGCGTTTTTATGTATGGCCCTTGAAAAAAGATGGCGGACATGTCTATTTTTTGGTGGCTTCTATCTGGCGCTGGTTTTGCTTCTTTACCTCATTCATTTCCATGGCTTACATATGGTGATCTTTTCCGAGTTCTACGTCCTTATGTTCTACAGCCTTATGCCGGTATTTCTGACAGCGTGGGATCTTATTGCGACTCCGCCCGGACATCTTTCGGCAGCTCTGTCAAAGATACGTGCCCCTGCGCCTCTCGTCATGGGCTTGCTGGTGGTGTTCCGGTTCTTTCCTACCATGAAGACAGAGATAAGGGGTGTTCACCAGTCGATGAAAAACCGGCGGCTGACCGAGCCTTTACGGATGCTGCGACATCCTGCTGCGACTTGCGAATATGTACTTGTACCACTATTGCTGCGCTGCCTGCTGGTAGCAGATCAGCTTTCCGTCTCCGCCGTATCGCGGGGGATCCAGGCGCCAGGTATACGGGGCAGTTATTATGAGGAAAAGATAAAGACGGCTGATATTATCTGGTTAATGGTATGGACGGCTGGAACGGTACTGTTTCTGATGATGGGAGGGATGAAATGATTCAATTTGAGAAAGTAAGCTTTCAATATGACGACTCAGAGATAGGGGTATCGGATATCGATCTGCATGTAAGAAAAGGAGAATGTGTGGTTCTGACAGGACCTTCAGGCAGTGGCAAGACTACTCTGATACGACTGGTAAACGGCTTGGCTCCCTCTTATTATCACGGTCGTTTTTCAGGAACGATCAGTATAGATGGCCGGGACAGAAGTGACGAGTCCCTTTGGATGAGAGGAAAGACCGTGGGAAGTGTGTTTCAGGATCCTAACAGTCAGTTTTTTTCCTCTGAAATGCGGGGAGAAGTGGCGTTCGGATGTGAGAACTATGGTCTCTCTCACGAGGAGATCGTTTTTCGGACAGACTCGGCTATCGAGCGGTTTAAGTTAGAGAACCTTTGTGAACGGCCTCTTGATGTCCTTTCCAGCGGAGAGAAGCAGCGGACGGCGGTCGCTTCAGTTTATGCTATGAATCCTGCCGTATACGTTTTCGATGAACCTACAGCCAACTTGGATCGACGAGGAATAGGGGAACTTAAGAACGCTATCGGAAGTCTGAAAAGAGACGGAAAGACACTTCTGATTGCCGAACACCGGCTTTCATATCTGACGGAATTGGCGGACCGGTTTGTATATGTACGGAATGGTCGCATCCTGTGGGAACGGACGCCTGAACAGATGTTTGAACTCGGGCTGGACGAGCTGAAAACATTGGAACTGCGGACTGTACGAGAGCTTGAGCCTGTAAGGCTTTCCCGGCCAGAGGGAGATGATGGGAGTAATTGGGCGATTTCTCTGAGGGGACTTGGGTGCAGACGGAGAAAATATAAGATTTGGGATGACCTACATTTTAAAGCATGGCCCGGTCAGATCATAGCCATAACGGGATGTAACGGAACGGGAAAAACCACTCTGGCTAAAATTATAGCCGGACTGGAAAAGCCTTCAAGTGGAAATATTTTATTCTTCGGACGCAAAGTCAGGGCAGGACGGCTGCGAAAGAGGTGCTGGTATAGTTCCAACGACACGGGGACTCAGTTTTTCACAAACAGCGTAGTAGAGGAACTGCTCCTCGGCCTGCCCGAAACGGAAGAGGTTTTTGAAAAGGCAAGAGAAATCCTGAAACTATTTGACCTTTACGGATATAAAGACGCACATCCTGCCGTTCTATCAGGAGGACAAAAGCAGAGGCTTTCTATCGCCTGCGGGCTTTTGTCCGGCAGAGATATCCTTCTGTTCGACGAGCCTACGTCTGGCCTGGACGGCGGCAATATGCGAAAAATAGCCAGCGCGTTTTGCAAGGCGGCGGCCGAAGGAAAGACAGTTCTGGTTATTACCCATGATGAGGAGCTGATCAGATCGTGCTGTGATTTTAGATGGGATCTGGATTCATAAATGCATGGTAGGTGTATCTGATTGTGCCGCTCTAAATATATGACAGTAGCAGAGAACCTTCTTCGGTCATATTATATCGAAGGAGGTTTTATAATGAGCAGAAAATGTATGACGGATTGTGCCGCCAGAGAATATGTCACGGCTTATGTAAATACGCTGGAGACTATGATCTGCGGCATGACTTGCGCCAGATTAGACGATAGTATATCGGGAAATTTTATAAGGCAGATGATACCTCATCATCAGGCGGCCATATCTATGGCCAGAAGTATCCTCGAATACACCGATAACAATCAGATAGCTTCCATAGCGCAGAATATAATATCAGAACAGACTAAGAGCATAGAAAATCTTCAGAACTCTCTGTGCTGCTGCGATAACGTAAAAAATTGCTGTAAAGACGTGTGCGAATACACCAGCAGGATAAACGGCATAATGAAGAGAATGTTCAAAGATATGAGCTGCGCCAGGCTGGATAACAACCTGGACTGTAATTTCCTCAGAACCATGATACCTCATCACAGAGGGGCCGTAGAGATGGCCAGAACTGCCATGTGCTACTGCATATGCGAGGAACTCTGCCCTATCTTAAAGAGCATAATAGAATCTCAGGAAAAAGGAATCTGCCGTATGGAAGAGCTGATGGACTGCCTCTGCTGCTGCAGATAAGGGGGATTGCCTGTGGAGAATCGGCGCAAGCGTCGGTCTTTACAGGCATTTTTTTAGGTGAAATAAAAGTTTTACTTAAGAGTTGACAAAATCAACTATAAAATATACAATATGAGTTGATATAATCAACTCATATTGGGGAGGGATAATTTTTGAATGACTGCGCCATAAAAGAGATTCGCCAGTTTAACAGATATTATACTGCATGGCTGGACGTAATGAACGAGGGGAGCTATATGGATACTGATCTGTCATGGCCGGAGGCCAGAATACTGTTTGAGATCTATATATGCCCGGATATAACCGCCACAGGTCTGTGTGAGCATCTTAGGATGGACAAAGGTTATGTCAGCAGAGTCCTGAGCAAATTTGAAAAGAACGGCTTACTGACTCGGCAGACGGTCTCCGGGGCTAAGGGACAAAAAAGGATAATATTGACGGACGCCGGCAGAGAAGAATCCGAGAGGATAGATAGAGGCGGCGACCGTCAGATAGAGGACAAGCTGGGGTGTCTCGACGAGGATACGGTCGGTCAGCTCTGCCGAGCCATGGAATTTATAGAAGAAACGCTGAGCAATTTAGAAAGAAAAGAGGAGAGTAAAAATGAAAGATGATATAACTATTCGAACATCCGTGCCCGGAGATCCCAGTCTAATCTGTTACTTCCAATATAAGCTTTACGAAAGACAATATAATTTCAACGGTTTATATGAGAAGGAAATGTTGAACGGCATGGCGGAGATATACGACGACCCAGAGGGCAGCAGGATGTGGATAGCTGAATGTGACGGAGAGATCGTAGGCGACATAGCGATAATCAAGAGAGGCGAAGATAAGGCGCAGCTCCGATGGTTCGGAGTGGATATAAAGATGCAGGGCCGAGGACTGGGAAGCCGTCTCCTTGAGACGGCCATGACATTCTGCAAAGAAAAAGGGTATACTCATATAACCCTCGGCACTTTGGATATCTTAAAGCCGGCGAGACATCTCTATGTGAAGTTCGGATTCCGAAAAACAGAAGAAGAACTCTTCAATGACTGGGACAGGAGCAGGACCATGTATCACGAGACCTGGGAACAGAAACTGGGATAAACATTTTGTCACATGGTTTCTCTCATTGACTTAACACTGCCCGGGTGTTATGATAAAAGAAAAATCAGTGCGAGACAAAACGAGGTGAAGACATGTTTAGAGAAATGCGCAGAAAGAAGCAGAAACTGGCAGAGGAAGAATGCCGCGCCATAATCGAAAGAGCAAACTCGGGCGTAATGGGAGTGATAGGGGACGAGGGATACCCTTATACGGTGCCGGTGAATCCGTTCCTGATGGGTAATAAATTGTATTTCCACAGCGCCAAGGCAGGACACAAGATCGACGCTATTGCTAAAGAGCCTAAGGTCTCTTTTACATTCATAGATAAGGATGACGTGGTGTCCAGAGAGTTTACCACATATTTTCGCAGCGTTCAGGTCTTCGGCAAAGCGCATATCGTGACCGACGAGGAGGAGCGCCAGAGAGCTTTCAGGGCCTTCTGCGAGAGATATTGCTCCGACGATATGGACAGATATGATGAAATAATGGCTAAAGAAGCTAAAGCCGCGCTGATAGTGTGCGTGGATATAGAACATATTTCCGGCAAAGAAGCCATGGAACTGGTAAAGCAGAGAGGATAGGTGAGTATAAGATGAAGCAGTTTTCGGTAGCAATGTTAGGTTATGGCATCGCAGGTAAGGCTTTTGCGAGAATCCTGAATCAGACTCACGATGAAATAATGGAAAAGACCGGCTACGATGTCAAAGTCGTGGCCATAACTACAGGTTCCAGAGGCTCTCTGTACTGCATGGACGGCATAGACCTGAAAGAGGCCACAAGACAGCTTGAAGAAGAAGGCCGATTTGACGTGAATTCGCCTGCCTACAGCAAGATGAACTCCATGGAAGTAGTCGAAAAGGTGGATTACGATGTAGTACTTGAACTCACTCCTCTGAATATAGAGACGGGTCTTCCCGCCGCCGATCATATAAGAAAAGCCCTGAACAGAGGGAAACATGCGGTTTCCGCCAATAAGGGACCTCTGGCCTGGTATTACAGAGAATTGAGAGATCTGGCAAGAGAAAAGGGCGTATGTTTCTTTTTCGAGACTACTGTCATGGCGGGGACCCCTGTATTCAATATGGCTGACAACTGCCTGCAGTACTGCAAGATAGATAAAGTGGAGGGCATATTCAACGCCACTACCAACTATATTCTAAAAGAGATGACCAAGGGCGTTCCTATGGATGAGATCTTAAAGGCAGGAAGAGAACAGGGATTTATGGAAGCCGATGTGTCCATGGATACCAAGGGATGGGATGCTACGGCCAAACTGACCGTATTGCTCAATGTGCTGATGGACGCAGGTCTTACTCCTGATATGATAGACCGAACCGGTATCGAGGACGTTACCATGGAAGATATAAATGACGCCGCTTCAAGAGGTAATGTGATAAAGTTGATGTGCAGCGGTTCTGTGGACGAAAACGGAAAAGTGACAGGAAAAGTAGCTCCGGCTGAAGTTGCTGCCGGCGATGTATTCGCAGATGAAAATCTGGTGGCTGTAGTGTCGCTGTATACCGACCTGATGGGCAAGCTCACTATGCTTCAGTACGGCCTTGAGACTACTCAGACAGGATACGGAGTATTTATAGATATGGTCAGAGTACTTGACAACCTGAAATAAGATCACTTGTCTGCGGCGGACCCTTGGGTTCGCCGTTTTTTAATAACAGGCAGAAGAACCGCAGAGAAAGGGTGGATACGATGAATAAAAAGAATCTTAAGATAAGACCTGTCACGGGCGAAGATGTGGAGCAGTATAATGCGCTCCTCAGATATGTGTTTCAGGTGACGGATCAGCAGCTGAGATCTGTAGGGTGGAAGGAAAAAGAATTCATCCAGGCTAAATTTCCCACGCTGGAGAAGGCAGACGTCATAGGATGGTTCGACGGCGATGATCTTGTATCTCAGGTAGCGGTCTATCCCATGAAAGCAAAGATTTTCGGAAAGACATACAAGATGGGAGGACTGACGGGAGTCGGCACATATCCCGAATATTCCAATATGGGGCTGATGCATAAGTTGCTTGAACAAGCTTTAAAGAATATGAGAGAAAAAGGCCAGTATATGACATATCTTTACCCGTACTCCATCCCCTATTATCGGCGGAAAGGGTGGGAGATAATATCCGATAAGATTTCATATGAGATAAAAGATTATCAGCTTCCTAAGAATCGCCAGGTATCGGGAGATGTAAGGAGAGTGCAGGCGGAAAACGGCAGAGAACTGGCCGAGACTTATGATCGCTTTGCAGAACATGCTCACGGAGCCGTGGTACGCGACGAACTGGCGTGGAACGAGTACTGGCTTTGGGATCCGGACGATATGATGGCCGCCGTCTACTATAACCCTGAGAATGAGCCGGAAGGGTATGTGATCTATCGCATAGCCGATGAGATATTCTATATCAAGGACATGATATTTAACAACGAAGAGGCCCGCGCAGGATTATGGAACTTTGTATCGGCGCATTTTTCAATGATAAACCAAGTGGAGGGGAGTACTTTTACGGATGAACCGCTGGCTTTTCTTTTCGAAGACGCCGGCATACAAGAGACGATCTCGCCTTATTATATGGGAAGAATAGTGGATTTTGAAGCTTTTATACGGGACTATCCTTTCAGACCTGATACTTCTGAAAGAGAGTGGAGATTTACGATGACAGATCCTATAATGGACTGCAATCAGGGGACTTTTCTTCTGAAGATCTTTAAAGACGGAAAAGGCACAGCCGAGAGAATTTCCCAGCCGTGCAAAGACAAGATAAGCATACAGACCATGACGACTATGCTCATGGGGTATAAGAGGCCCGATTATCTGGCCAGGATAGGGCGCATTGAAGCATCAGAACAGATAATAGATATGCTAAAGGACGCAATTCAGCAGCAGACTCCTTATATCTCGGATTATTTTTAAGATGAGAAAGGCCCGCATTTTAGACAGGGCAGCCCTTTCATATAAAATTAGAAAAACTTATATCATTGATAAGAAACATTCTCTTTTCTTATGTGAAGACCGGTGTTATATTGTAATTGAGGAGGAAGATAATATGCTTACGACTGAGAGATTGTTTATCGAGAAGTTTACACCGGAGGAAATACCGGAACTGATGAAGATCGAACATGCCCCGGATAACTGCAAGTTTACATGGACCAATACGAAGGAAGAACATGAAGAGGAACTTAATGATCCAAAAGTTCTCACCCTTGCCGTTAAAAGACGAGAGGACGGGTATATAGTGGGAGACGTAATCGTAAATCTTGACATTGAATCGGAATGGTTTGAGATCAAGAGGATCGCCTTCAGAGAAAAGAGAAAAGGCTATGGCAGAGAGACCATGAACGCCCTTATCAAATACGCATTTGAAGAGATGAAGATGAATAAGGTGTGGCTGGAGGCATACACTGATAACGAAGTGGGCAGGAATCTGTACGATTCCCTGGGATTTCATATAGACGGAATCCTCAGACAGCATCACAAGACAGAGAGAGGTATTCTCGATCAGATGCAGTTTTCCATGCTCAGGGACGAATATAAAAAACTCAAAGAAAAAGGAACTTTTCAGGAGGAAATGAGATGAAGACAATTCAGGATGTAATAGATAAACGCAATGAGCTGTTTGAGAAGATCATGGATAACGCTTCCTTCATGATGATATATAACGGCGATTTGGCAGGAGAAGAGGACGAAGAGGAACTGCTGCGCAAGATGCAGAAACTGGACGACGCCATATACGACTTTCAGCATGACGACTGCGGCTGCGGAGAGAGGATGAGATTAGAAGTCCTGAAAACCTTAGTCCGGGATATAGAAAAGTACGTATAGAGGAAACCGAGCAGGGCGGCAGAGAGGCTAACTGCCGCAATATACATTCGCCAGCAGGTCGAGAAAGCATTTTCCTGTCCGGGAGATTTCGTTAAAGCTTTTAAATATGACATTTACGGGGATCTTAAAGATCCCCGTTTCTTCTTTTTTGAACAGGATTTCCGGATACTGACATGCGAGCTCCTCTGCCGCAAAATCAGGAAGAACGCCTGCGGCGACCCCCAGGCGGATAAGCGGGAGAAGCTGACCTATATCGGGCACTGATATCTTGGGAACGACAGGCTTTTCGGCAGAGGCCATTCTCGATGACAAGAGATGTAATTCATCGTTTCCGTCAAAGGACGCATAAGGGATTTCGTCCCGACTTGCAGAAATGCCGCGGTGTGTTTTAAAATCACAGGAAGAGGCAAAGACCGTCACCGGAACGAAGTCTGTCAGCTTTATGGAGTACAGTTCTCCGGGAGCTTTACCGTAAATTATAGCAAAATCCAAACATCCCTTTTCCACCGCCTCGATGAGAGCCGAAGCGCCGCCGCAGGTCAATTCATAAGTGACGTTGGGATAATTCTCGCAAAACCCTGATATCAGCTTTGGCAGACAAAAAGCCGAGAAAGAAGCCGGGCAGCCTATGGAAATATTTCCGCCGTCGATATTTTTTATAGATTTCGCATTATCGAACAAGTTATCGTAAGCGGCGCATATATTTTTAAAGAAAGGAACAAGCTCTCTGCCCTCGGGAGTGAGAGAGACGGAAGATCTGTTCCGGCTGAATAACTTGATCCCCAGCATGGATTCGGCGCTGCGAACTGCCTGGCTGACTGCCGACTGAGTGTATCCCAGCCTCGAAGCAGTTTTCGTAAAGCTAAAAGTCTCTGTTATATCAAGAATAATTCTGCACTTGTTCCTGTTCATGGTCGATCCTTTCTGCGTTGTTTACAAGTTGATATATAAATTTTAACATTGCTGTATGCGATTGGCAACTAAAACGGCAGTTTAAAGGCAGCTAAACTATTTGACAATATAACCACAAAATAGTAAACTTAAGTGTAAAGGATTTCTACAAAATCGGACAGATTTGCCCTCCTTTTTAGGGTTTTAAGAGGCAATAGACGTCCGCAAACAAATTATATGAGGAGAAAATCATGGAAGAAAGAATACTTGAAATCTTAAAGACATTAGTTGCCATGAAAAGCGTAAGCTGCTCTACAGTAGAAGTAGAACCTGCCGAGTGGTTCGCAGGCTTCTTTAAAACGCTTCCTTACTTTGAAAAGCACCCTGAGGATACGGGGCTTTATGAGATCCCCGGCGATCCTTACGGAAGAAAAATACCGTACGCTTTTTTAAAGGGAAAGAAGACAGACACCGTATTGCTCAGCGGCCACTTCGATGTGGTGTCCACAGAAGAATATGGAAAGGCAGAGCCTTGGGCATACGAAGTAGGTACTTCCAAGCTTGAGGAAATGCTGCGCAAGATGCCTCTGGACGATGTTGCCAAGGCTGACCTTGAATCCGGTGAATGGATCTGGGGCAGAGGAGTGGCAGACATGAAGGGGGGGCTTGCGATACACGCCGCGCTGTTTGAGCAGTATGCCAAACAGGCCCTCGACGGAACACTGGAAGGAAGCATAATGTTTATGCCTGTTCCTGACGAAGAGTCTTATTCGGCAGGTATGAGAAACGGTGTTCAGATACTTAAGCAGTTTAAGGAAAAGTACGGCCTCAATTATAAACTTCTCATAGATCCGGAACCGACGGCAGATAAGGGAGAACTTCAGATAATGTCCCTGGGAACAGTAGGAAAAGTAATGCCTGCTATAATCGTTCAGGGCAAGAAAGGTCATATGGGACACTGCTATCAGGGATTTTCCGCTCTGGGTATCCTGGCCGAGATATATCTGAAGACCAACGGATCTCTTGAATTCTCAGAAGTATACGGAGACGAGGCTTCACCTCCTCCTACCTGGGGAAACATGAGAGATATGAAGAAAGTATACGACGTGTCGATTCCTCACAGAGGATACGGATACTTCACGGCTCTCAACTTCGGAATGACTCCTGAGGAGATACTCAACAAGCTGAAGAAGATCAGCACGGAAGCTTTTGAACATCAGGTAGAGAAGCTCAACGGCGAATACCAGCAGTTCAAGACCATGAGCAAGGCAGAGATAATGGATAAGATATATTACGAGCCTTATGTATTATCTTTCAATGAACTGTGCGACGTGGCAAGAGCCAAGGGCGAAGCGGAGTTTGAGCAGTTCTATAAGAAAGCCTACGATGAGATAATTGCCAAGGTCAACACGGGAGAGTCTAATTATCCAAGCGCTACTATAGATATGATGGAAGCCGTTCTCGATTATTCCGGAATTTCGGTGCCTGTGATCGTCATCGGATTCGCGCCTCCTTACTATCCGCCTACTCACAGCGATCAGGTAAAAGGCAAAGAAGGCTTCGGAACTAAGGCATTTGAGAAAGTCAGGGAACTTTCAGAGAAAGAATACGGACAGAAAGTCGACTTTGAAAACTTCTTTACGGGAATTTCAGACCTGAGCTACGGCTGCATAACTTCTCCGTTCGACTATGTCAAGTATTCGGCTAACACTCCGCTTTGGGGAGACGACTACAATATGGACTTTGCAGCCATAGAAGACGTAGCTATCCCGGGAGTGATATACGGACCTATAGGAAGAAACTATCATCAGTACATAGAGAGAGTCAACAGGGAAAGCCTCCTCAAAGTAGTTCCCGGCGTGACCAAGGCTCTTATAGAATATATGTGGACGCTGTGACAAAAAATTGAAGGAAACGCGCCGCTTTAAACCCGGTCTCTCATCCTTAGCGGGACTTTCCGGAGAGACAGAGGCGGCACGTTTCCTTACTATGCAACTGAAAGGCAATACTGAAAAATGGTAAATGAAATAACCAGGAGCAGTTTCGAGGAACTGCTCAGACAGCTAATCGCTGTAAAGAGCCCCTATTTCCATGAGGATGAAGTCATGGACTTCGTCGATGAATGGCTCAAGGAGAGAGGCGTTCCGGCTCAGATACATACATTCTTTGAACCTAAGGAGACAAAGTTTCACGGCAAGAATGTGATAGGTATCATGGACAGCGGCAAGCCCGGTCCCGTCATATATCTCGGAGGACATCTGGACACTGTACAGCTGTGCAACGGATGGACAAAACCTCCGTACGAAGGCGTGATCGAGGGAGATGATATGTACGGAGTAGGCGCTCTGGACATGAAATCGGGCTGCGCGGCCATAATGCTGACTCTTGCAAAATTTGCAGAGGAACATCTCAAAGAAGGCAGTTTCAGGGGCAAGCTGATATATCATCTCGTATCGGACGAAGAGGGACCGTACGGATTGGGTACGGTATATATCATAAATGATAAGATACACAACATACAGGAGGAAGCCGATTTTGCCATAATAGCCGAGCCTTCCGCCGGATTTACAAGAGTACCTCATCCATGTCTGTGTTTAGGAGCCAGAGGAGGGTATAACTACACTATAAAAGTTCACGGAAAGTCTGCTCATGCGGCTACGCCCGAATTGGGCATAAACGCCATGGTAGACGCTTCGGCCATAGTCTCGGAGCTGGAGAAGATACCGCCTGAAGAGGATGAGAAACTGGGTCATTCAACCCCTTGCGTTATACGCATGAACGGCGGGGGAGCGGCCTGCAGCGTCCCGGATTATGCCGAAGTGGAAATCTTCCACCATACGGTCAGAGGAGAGACTCAGGAGACGATAAGGAAGAGAGTGGATAAGGCCATAGAGGCTGCAAAGGTGAGATCGAAAGTAGAAGTTGTATTCAGACAGTCGCCGGCAGAAGGCTTCGACGGCGGCTTTGACGCATATTGCATAGACGAAGACGGAGAGCTTCTCAAGAAACTGGAGGATACCGTTTTCAGGGTCTGCGGCAGACCGGCCAATAAAGCCTATTTCCAGAGTATAGGCGATTTCAATCATATAGGTGGAAAGCTGAAGATTCCGACAGTATTATTAGGCGCTGAGGGTGAAAACTTCCACAGCAGCGACGAAAGGGTAGATCTTAAGTCGGCGCTGGAAGTTGCCCATATAATAAGCGAGTTTGTTTCAGATGTATTAAGTGATTAGGAGGAAAGATATGAACACTGAACTGAGCAAAAGAATCAAAGAGATCGCTCTGGAGCTGGTAGCACAAAAGAGCATCGTCGAAACTGACGACGAAGTTACCATGAGCGATAAAGTGTATGAGATCATGTCCAGAATGGATTACTATAAGAAGTATCCTGAAAAATTGTATTTCGTACCTGCCAAGAATGACAAATGGAACAGAAAGATCGTCGTAGCCGTGATGAACGGAGAGAAGAAGCCAAGCGACAAGACTGTAGTCTTCATCGGACATACCGATACTGTAGGTATTTCCGACTACGGCAACCTGGCAGAATATGCTACCAAACCGGAAGAACTCATCGAAAAACTGAAAGAAGTTTCTTTAACTCAGGAAGTAAAAGATGATATGGCCTCCGGCAAATACATGTTCGGAAGAGGTATCTTCGACATGAAGTCCGGCGACGCCAACGTCATGGGTATCATGGAAATGGTTTCCAAGGACATCGAGAACTTTGAAGGAAACATCATCTTTGCCGCAGTATGCGACGAAGAAGGCAACTCACAGGGAATGCTTGCCTTCGTACCTGAGCTCATCAGACTCAAAAAAGAATTCGGATACGACTATCAGGCCATGCTGGACCCTGACTACATCGCCCCTGCATATCCGGGAGACCCTAACGTTTACCAGTACATAGGAACTGTAGGAAAGCTGATGCCTACCTTCTTTGTAGTAGGTAAGGAGACTCACGTGGGAGAATCCTTCAGCGGACTGGATCCTAACCAGATAGCTGCGGAGATAACAAGAAGAGTTAACCTGAACCCTGAGTTTTCCGACGTGGTGGAAGGCGAAGTGACTCTGCCTCCTATCACTCTCAAACAGAGAGACTTAAAACCTGAATACTCTGTTCAGATCGCCAGCAAGTCGATTCTTTTCTTCAACTATGCTACTCATTCCAGCACGCCTGCCGACGTCATGAAAAAGATGATGGAAGCAGGACAGGAATGTTTCCAGAACGTTGTAGACACTCTTAACGAAAGATACGAGAAGTTCTGCGGCATGGTAGGCAGAGAATTCAAGAGCCTTCCTTGGAAAGCGAGAACTATGAGTTACGACCAGCTCTTCGTGGAAGTTAAAAAAGAAGTAGGCGACAAACTGGACGACATGGTTAAGGCTTATGCCGAAGAAGTTTCAAAAGACGACAGATACGACGTGCGTGATAAGGCAATGAAAATAGTAGAATATGTTCACAGCCTCTGGTCGGATAAGAACCCTGTGCTTCTGGTATACTTGACTCCTCCTTACTATCCTCATATCTATGTAGAGGGAGCAAGACCTGAAGAAAAGGCTCTGATAGATGCCGTAAATTATGCGGTGACTACTACTGAATCGGATTATAAGCTGGTACAGAAGAAGTTCCTGCCTTGTATCTCCGACCTGAGCTACGCTGCGGCTCCTAAAGAAGCGGAAGCCATAGCTGCGCTGAAGCAGAACATGCCTGGTTTCGGAACCATATACGATCTGCCTATCGAAGATATGCAGGCTCTCGACCTGCCTGTGGCAGACATCGGTTCTTACGGAAAAGACGCTCATCAGTTCACGGAGAGAGTAGAGACCGTGTATACTTATGAAGTGCTTCCTGAGATACTGTACAAGACTATGATGCACATGCTTGAGGACTAAGGGTCGACCCGGGCCGCAAGGCCAAATGTGTGAATGACGTGCGAGGTGAGACGATGAGCACAGATACTTTAAAAATCGAGCTTTACGGAGACATGCGTATCGAGTTTTGCGGGAGGGACCTTCTCGGCGTCCTCAGCAAAAAATCGGTGGCGCTCATAGCTTATCTCATGTGTGCTCCGTCTCGCCAAGCTTCAAAGAGTACTCTCAAAGATCTGTTATGGATCGACGCCGGCGAAAAGGCGGCGTATAATCTCAGGTTCAATCTCTGGAGCATCAAAAAGAATATTCCGGAGATCGACGGAGAAAACTTTATAATCACTGCCGGCAGCACATGCAGGATAAATCCTGAATATCCGGTAGAAAAGACGGGCCTCGAAAGGCTGGAGAATGTGAACGACTTCAGCAGAGAGGACTTGGCGGATATAATAGAAAAAGGATCAAGTCTCATCTTCATGGAGCATTTTTACTTGAAGAGATGTGACGATTTCAACGACTGGCTCACCCTGGAGAGAAACAACAGGGAGAGAAGAATAATAAACGCTTTAAAGAGGGTAGCCGATTCTTTTGAAGAAAAAGGAGAATATAAGCGGGCCCTTGACATTCTGAACAAGATGGTCTTTCTTTCGCCCTTCGAGGATGATATTCACATAAGGGTGATGAAGATACACCAGAGGATGGGCAACATCGGCGAAGCAGTCAGAGAGTATAACGACTACTGCAGCAGACTGAAAAAAGAACTTTCGGTAGGGCCTTCACGTGAACTGAAGGAGAGTTACACGTCGATATTGAAGTGGGCTCAGCAGGAAGGAGCCGAAGTCGTCCGCATAAAAGATAAAGCCTACAACAGCGATTTCGCTGCGGCCACGGAAATGCTTAAAGGGATCTTTCCCGGGTTTGAACATGGCATAACCGTGGAAATAGATAATTGGAACAACCTTGACCAAAAATCCCAGGAGCTGTTTGAGGCTTTGGTCAGGGAGAAAATTATTACTATCAGGAGGTAAGTAAATGAAATTAACAGCAGACAAGATCTTCATTAACGCCAAAGCGTATACGCTTGAAGCAGAAGGCGTTATAAAGGAGGCTATTGTCATCAAAGACGGAAAATTTGTATTCGTAGGAACTACCGAGGAAGCTCTCGAAAGATACGAAGCAAAAGAAGTCATCGACTTGGAAGGTAAGACAGTTCTCCCAGGTATGGGAGACTCCCACTTGCATTTCTTCGCGTTCTGCCAGACTTTTACCACTGTAGATCTGGGCGGAGCCAAGAGCAAAAAAGAAGCAATCGAAAGGCTGGCCGCCAAGGCAGCCGAAACTCCTGAAGGAGAATGGATCAAGGGTTCCAACTTTGACCAGTCCAAGTGGGATGACTGCGAAGATCAGCTCCCTACAAAAGAAGATCTGGATATGGCCAGCACCAAGCATCCTATCGTTATAAAGAGAGTATGCCTGCATACTGCAGTAGCCAACACCATGGCTCTTTCGAAAGCCGGCATAGGCAAGGGATATGATTTCGGAGTAGGCGGAACCGTAGTTCTGGATGAGGACGGTATGCCTAACGGAATATTCAGAGAACAGGCGTCTAAGATCTATGACGAACTGATTCCTGATCCGTTCCTGATTCCTGAGAATAAGAAAAAATACATGAAAAAAGGCTTTGATCTGGCAGTTCAGTATGGTCTGACCATGATGCACACTTATGCTGCGGAGATCTGGAAATATTCGGAGGATATAAACGACTATATCGAACTCAACAGAAAGGGAGAACTCCCTGTCAGAATGACGGTATGTCTGGATTATTTCTACGACAAACCGTTCGTAACCAAGGCTGAGAGAGAAGATCCTTTCAGAGCAGCTCAGTTCGGTACTTTTAAGATCTTCAGCGACGGTTCCTTAGGCTCCAGATCGGCGAAGCTGTTTGAGCCTTATGACGATGATCCTACCACTGACGGAATTCTTGTAATCAGCCAGGAAGACCTGAATGAAAGGATGCTCAAAGGATACGAGATGGGTCTTCAGCCTGCCATCCACTGTATAGGAGACAAAGGCCTCGATGTAGTTCTGACTGCCATCGAGTATACTCTTGAAAAGAGCCGCGAGCACGGCATGACTCAGAGAGAACAGGATGACAGACTGCCGTTTAGAATCATTCACGCTCAGATGGCAAACCCCGAGCTGATCGAGAGAATGGCTAAACTGCCGGTAGTACTGGATATTCAGCCTTCCTTCTTCCTTACAGATCTCCACTGGATAAAGGACAGAGTAGGAGAAAAGAGAGCTAACATGAGTTATACGTGGAAGACTTATCAGGAAGCGGGACTCATGATGACAGGCGGTTCAGACTGCCCTGTAGAGATGTTCTCTCCATGGAACGGAATCTATTCTCTGGTAGCGAGAAAAGACTTGGACGGCTACCCTGAGGGCGGAGTTCAGCCTGAGGAAAAACTCTCCGTATATGACGCTGTATGTATGTTCTCAAAGAATATTCCTTATGCTAACGGCGAACAGGATCTCATGGGAACCATCGAAGCAGGCAAGTTTGCAGATATGGTCGTCATAGACAGAGATATCTTCAATATTCCGGAAGACGAGCTCAAAGATGTTCAGGCTCTGAACACTTATCTGGCAGGAAACGAGACCTACAGAAGAGCGTAAGATATAAATATAATTCGGGGCGGACCTTTTTATCATAAGGCCCGCCCCTGTCAGATATGGACTTTAAATAAGAGGAGCGGCGAGAGGACTGCCCATGATAATACGCGATATAGACAAATATAAAAGCATTTATGATAAGGTGGACGCTCTCATCATCGTCAACGAGGAGAATATGATTCTGTACTCGGCAATGATAAATGATGACAGGACTTATATATCTACTAAAGACGTCATAGGCCAAAACCTGTATGAGATGTACCCTAATCTTACAGAAGAAAACAGCACCCACGCCAGGGTGATGAAGACGGGAAAACCTGTTATAAACGAGAATCAGCTTATCGTCGAGAGAAGCGGCAAGGCCTATGTGATCAACACCAGCACTTTTCTTATCGAAGATAACGGCCGAAGAATAGGAACTTTCGACTTGTCATCGAGCCTTACCCCAAAGAGCAAAAACGATGAAAAAGAGGACAGGAACAAGCTTTACGTGTTAGACAGCATAGTGACAGAAAATGAGGCGATGCTGTCCATAAAATCCAAGATCCTTAAAGTTTCAAGAAATGATTCTCCCGTCATGGTGATAGGAGAGTCGGGAACGGGGAAAGAGCTGATCGTAGAAGCTATACATTCTATGGGAAGCAGAAGGGAAAACCCTTTCATATCCGTCAACTGCGCGGCGATACCCGACGCGCTCATGGAAAGCACGCTGTTCGGTACAGTGAAGGGAAGCTTTACGGGAGCGGAGAACCGAAAGGGTCTGTTTGAGATAGCCGACGGCGGCACTCTGTTTTTAGATGAGATAAATTCCATGAATATAGATCTTCAGGCGAAACTCCTGAAAGCCGTCGAAGAACAGAAGTATATGAAGCTGGGCGGAGAAAGATATGTGGATGTAGACGTGAGAGTCATTTCGGCTGTCAATGTAGATCCAGAGGAGGCCATAAAGAACAATTCTCTGCGCAGCGACCTGTTTTTCAGATTAGGAGTCGTACAGTTTTTCGTGCCGCCGCTGAGAGAGAGAAAAGAAGATCTGAAGCCGCTGACAGAACATTTTATAAGTTATTATAACAGCAGGATGAACAGACAGGTCATGGGCGTCGACGAAGACGTGAGAAGAGTATTCGAAAATTACCCGTGGCCGGGTAACGTCAGAGAATTCCGCAATGTTATGGAGTCGGCTTTCAACATGGCGGAGGGAGAATACATCGCTCTGAGCGACATTCCGGAGACGTTGGCCGTATTCAGTTTCACAAGAGGAAACGCAGCTTTCCCTGAGGCGGGAAAGAGCCTGACATCTATGATGAACGAATATGAGAAAGAGATAATTCAGCAGACGCTGAGAAACTCCGCCTCACTGTCTCAAGCCTCATCCATGCTTAAGATGACCAGGCAGGCAGTAAAATACAAGATAGAGAAATATGGCATAGATTATAAAAGACTATTGAAGAAATGATGTAAAATTTTTTGCACTTAATGTAGTAAAATTTTTTGCATCTTTTCTCAGTTTTTGAGATCTTCATTCAAAGAACGGCCTGTTTCAACACAGGCAGCGAGAGAAAGACTTTGGCACGATAATTGCTTTTAATATAGTTAAAAAGAATAGATTCACGCGAGGAGGATTGACACGAGATGAAATTGAATTCTTTTGAAGAAGTAAAACGACTTACTCAGGAGATGGTCGCCATACCGAGTATAAATAAAGAACCGAAAGGGGAGACTGCAGTCGCCCAGTATATCTATGACTATTACATGGGATTGGATTACTTTAAAGGACATCCTGAAAGAGTAAAGATGTTTCAGACGAAAAATGACTTTGTAGAGAGACATTCAACATATGCTTATGTAAAAGGTACAAAAGGTGATTCGGGAAGGACCGTTATTCTGATAGGACACCTGGACACCGTAGGGGTAGACGATTTCGGTACTATAAGGGAATACGCTTTTAAATGTGAGGAGCTTCCTGAAAAGCTGAAAGAGACCTTTAAGCTTTCGGACGAAGTGCTGGAGGACATAGAATCAGGCGAGTATATGTTCGGAAGAGGCGCTCTTGACATGAAATCGGGAGTTGCCGGACACATGTATCTGATAAAGTATTTCTCCGAGCATCCCGAGGAACTGGACGGAAATATCATAGCCATAGCCGAATGTGACGAGGAGGACAATTCAAAGGGAATTATCACCGCCCTCGACGAACTGGTGGAGCTCAAGAAGAAGGAAGGATTTAAATATATAGCCTGCATAAACGCCGACTATTCGACTAATTACAGCCCCGGAGACGAAAACCGCTACATATATTACGGAAGCATAGGAAAACTGCTGCCTTGCTTCGTGGCTTTCGGAAAAGAGGCCCACGTAGGTCAGGCCTTCAGCGCTCTGGATCCTAATCTTCTGATCGCTGAGATCACTAAGAAGATGTCCCTCAATACCGATCTTTGCGATATAGCCCAGGGAGAGGTGGCTATTCCGCCTGTATCGCTGAAGCAGATGGATACTAAAGGCCCTTATACGGTACAGACGGCGCTGACCGCTTTCAGCTACTACAACTTCTTTACCCACGGATGGGATCCCGCTCAGGTTCTGGCTAAGAGCAGAGAGGTGGCCGTAGAAGCCTTTGACGAGGTGGTGGATTATCTTCAGGGACAGTATGAAAAATTCTGCCGTCTGAGCAACGTTCCGTACGTTCCGCTTCCTTGGAAGACGAGAGTGTACACCTGGAAGGAGTTTTACGATTATCTGGCCGGAATTCACGGACAGCAATTTGAAAAAGCCATAAAAGAATTCACAGAGAAGCTTCACCAAGACGATCCTGAACTGGATCTGAGACTGTTTGGACTCAGAGTGGCAGAAGAGGCATGGAAATGGTGCGAGGATAAGTCGCCGGCTGTCATACTGTTCTTTGGATCGGTATTCAGCGCAAGAATAGAGATGACCGGAAAGACCGATAAGGAGGCAGCTCTTCTCAACTGCGTGGAGGCCGCCGTAGATAAGATCAGACCTGAAGCTCAAAGACAGATAAAGACCAGGATGTTCTACCCTTATATCTCAGATTCCAGCTTCATGGCCGTATGCGATGACACGCTGGCAGTTCAGGCTCTCAAGGACAACATGCCTCAGTACGGAGTCAAATATACTCACGATATAGATAAGATCATGGAGATAAATGTTCCGGTGGTGAACATCGGTACCTTTGGAAGAGACGGGCATATGCTTACAGAGCGCGTCGACATGCGCCAGACTTTCCAGAATGTTCCTAATATAACTTACGAGACTATCAAGGGGCTGCTTGACTAGTTTTTCTGACCGAAAGGCCCCGGTTAACAAAGGCGTACATTTGATAAATGTACGCCTTTGTTTTATGAATTTGTTGATTATGTGAATAATAAAACATTTTTTAAACGCTTTCAGGGTAAAATATAAACATGCACATATTAAATTATTGAGAAAGGAATAATACTATGTTTATTTTGGAAGCAATTGCCGCGTTCGGTAACTGGTTTTGGGGTCTTCCAATCCTGTTTCTGATCGTAGGCGGAGGTATCTACATCACGATCCGTTTGGGATTCGTGCAGTTTAGAAAGTTCGGATATATATGTTCGCAGACTTTCGGCAAGATGTTCGCAAAAGCGGGAGACGGCGAAGTATCTTCGTTCTCTGCAGCCTGCGGAGCCCTTGCGTCATCCATCGGAGCCTCCAACATCGTAGGCGTGCCTGCGGCAGTAGTAATGGGAGGTCCCGGAGCAGTATTCTGGATCTGGCTCATAGCCTTAATCGGCTGCGGAACCAAGTACTGCGAGATCGCTCTGGCGATCAAATACAGAGAAAAGAACGAAGCCGGCGAATGGGTAGGAGGCGCAGCTTACTATCTGAGAGCATTAGGCGGCGGCATCGGCAAGTTCTTAGGCGGATGGTACGCTATCGGCCTGATGATCGAACTGATCCCTTCACTCTGTACTCAGGCTCTGTCCGCAACTTCTCAGTTCATAATACTGGGCGTTGATCAGAAGATATCGGGAGCTATCTTAGGCATACTGGTAGCTGTCATCATAGCAGGCGGCGTAAACAGAGTATTGAAGATTACAGACATCATGGTGCCTGTAATGGCTATTCTGTATATGGCCGGAGCATTGGTTATCATCATCATGAACGCCGGTCAGATACTTCCTGCACTGGGAAGCATCTTCGTATACGCTTTCACACCGCATGCAGCGATAGGCGGATTCGCAGGTTCAACCATTGCGTTGGCCTTGAGATGGGGAGCCGCTCGAGGAGTATACTCCAACGAGGCGGGCTTCGGTACTGCGCCTACGGCTCATGCTACGGCGTCGGTAGATCATCCTATCAGACAGGCGTGCTGGGGCGTATTCGAAGTAACGGTAGATACTCTGATCGTATGTACTATTACGGCCCTTCTGACGTTGACCACAGGTATGTGGACTACTGCGGACTACGATACTGGAGCGATAGCTCAGGCGGCGTTCCACAATGCCTTCGGAACTTTCGGAGATTACTTCGTAGCTATTTCAGTATTCCTGTTCGTATTCTCGACCCTGATCGCATGTTGTATGTTCGGCTGGAAACAGGCAGAATACTTATTCGGACTGAAGTTCTCCAAAATCTGGAGATATATATATCCTCTGTTCATGATCATAGCCGCGTCCGGACTGGATTTGACCATGATGTACATGGTTACCGACGGATTCCTGGCAGCTATCATGACTCCAAACATGATCGGACTGATCATAATGGTACCTCAGGTAGCGAAGCTGCAGAAGGAATACTTCAATACTCCGGGCAAGTACTACTTGGCGGACAAAGAGGCTAAGAAAGCCAAAAAGGCCGCTAAATAACCAAAGCAAAGCGCATAAATAAAGAATTATTATCAAAAACATAAAACTGTTACTAGATTATATTGATTCTAATTTGATATGTGTATTCAGACTCCATATCCTAATTGGATATGGAGTCTACGTTTAAAGAAAAAGGACTAATTTATGGGTAACGAAAAAAGTACAAACAACAAGAAGAGGAGGACGCCTCCTCCGCAGAGGCCTAAAAGAAAGAAATATGAGGACGACCGTACCCCTGCCGTAAAAAAGGCAGACAGGGTATGCAAGATCCTGGCGATAATATTGTCTCTTTTGTTCTTTGCAAACGTTCACGTTCTCGTCAGAGGCGGAGGATATGACGACACTAAGATTGTCACAGTATTCGGACTTGCCTCCAGCAAGCTGGAGTCTCAGATAATGGAGCCTGAAATAGAAGCAAAGAGCGCCGTCTTCACCAAAGTTCAGTCGAGCTATGAAGAGGGAGACGTCGTGCAGTACTTTGACGGCGAGTATAATCCCGTCAGGAGAGTAACAGACGTCTCAGAGGACGGAAAGACATATACTGTAGTAGGCGACAATGAATCTGCTTCCGACGCGGTAAAAGTCAAGGCAGAAGATATAAGCGGAAAGGTCTTCCTGAGTTCGAAGCTGCTCTATGGATTTATAAAGGTGTATGCGACTGCACTCGGAGCCGCCATAACGGTACTTATTTCGTTTGTTCTGCTGATGATGTCCGACATTCTCATGTATAGAAAGAGAAAGGCTAAGCTTCAGGCCAAGCGTGAGGCTCAGGCTAAAAAAGAGGCGAGGAAACTTCAGGTCAGGCAGGGTATCGAAGGCGCTGTGGAACCTAAAGAAGAGGCCGTAAACCCTATCGAAAAGAGGCGGGCAGAAAAGCAGGCCAAACTTGAGAAAGAGCGGGCCGAGATTGCTGCCGAGATGAAGGAACTTCAGAAGAAGATGAAGGCCGAGGAAGAAGAATTGAGGAAAGGAAAGAGAGGTAAGAAATAATGATTCTTGACTTGCTTATGTACATCTGCTGTTACCTTTCGGGATTGTTCTTTGGCGTGATGATCTTTACGATCATAGAAAACGCATCCAAAGGTTTCAGGCAGTTTGTGAGAAAACTATGCCAGAAGATCCCATTCCTGTATAGACGGATCATCATGTGGGTGATGCTGCTTCTTATGGGCTTTATAGGGTTCCAGTATCTGCCTTGGGGTATCACTCTCAACGGACTTTCGTGCGGACTTATAGGCGGAATATTCATGTATTTCAAGGCCGGAGTCACCATGGGAAACAACCCGGATCCGTATAATCAGCAGCATAAGAAAAAGATGAAACAGTTGAAAAAAAAGTAGAAACACTATAGACATATAAAAGGGGCCGCTGTCCTTACCTGCTGATGAAGAGGTAAGGACAGCGGCCCCTTTTGCCTTCTCTATGCGGCTATTAGCTGAATAAAATTCCAGAGGAGCTTGATTCCGTAGAATATGATCACCGCGCCGCACACTATATTTATTATTCTGAGGGCTTTATCCGTAAATTTTGCGCTGAACAATGATATGACGGTAGAGACGGATAAGAACCATAAGAATGAAGCGGAAGCGAAACCTCCTACAAAGAGGAAGTCCGTACCTGCCGGCAGAGTAGCTTTAAAAGCTCCCAGCATCATACTTCCGTCTATAAGAGCCTGAGGATTGAACCATGTCACTACGCAGGCGGTGGTGATAACCTTGAGTATCGGCACATTTACATCCTTGCCTGAATCGAGAGTATCGTCCTTGGAACGTATGAGCCCTATTCCTATCCATATTACGATGAGACTTCCCACAAGAAGCACTATCATCTCAAGCCATATCGAAGCCTTCATGAGAGCCCCTATACCGAAGAAACAGGCCAGACCCAATGTGACGTCGAAAAAAATGACTATCAGCGCGGTGGCATATACTCTCTTCTTAGGCTGCGTAAGAGCCGTATTGATCACGAATAAATTTTGAAGACCTATAGGGGCTACATATGCAAGACCCATCGTAAGACCTTGAAGATAAATTTCCATTGACGATCCTCCTAAAAGTATATTTACTCTTTTTTTATTACCTGATATAATTATAGTATTTATAAAGAAACTAATCAATAACGTAAAAAATAATTACTAAGTAAGGAGGAACTGACCTTGATAGAGACTCATTACGATTGCCCGTGTCTTGAGAAGTGTCCTTTGAATTATGCTATGTCCATAATCGGAGGCAAGTGGAAGATGCAGATAATCTGCGCCCTGAACAACAAGGGCCCGCTGAGATACAACGAGCTGCGCAAAAAGCTGGGAGGCATATCAAACACAGTGCTGGCCTCCTCACTGAGAGAACTTGAAGAAAAGGGTCTGGTCAAGAGAAAAGAATATCTCGAAGTGCCTGTCAGGGTAGAGTATTCGACTACAGACATATGCGACAGGCTCATGCCCATACTGGAGTCGCTGAGCGATTTCGGAGAAGAGATGATGGGCCAGTTAGGAGGATAAAAATGATGAAGATGATATCTTGGAATGTCAACGGACTTAGGGCCGCCATGGGAAAAGGTTTCATGGATTTTTTCCGGCAGCAGGACGCGGATATCTTCTGCCTTCAGGAGACTAAGCTTCAGGAGGGACAGATACAGCTGGATATGCCGGGTTATTATCAGTATTGGAATTATGCTGAAAAGAAGGGATATTCCGGTACTGCGGTATTTACTAAAAGAAAGCCCGTGAATGTGATGCTCGGCATAGGCATGGAAGAGCATGACAGGGAGGGACGGGTCATAACATTGGAGTTTGACGAGTTTTATTTTATCACGGTATACACGCCTAACTCTCAGAATGAACTTGCCAGACTTCCTTACCGCATGGAGTGGGAGGATGATTTTCTGGCATACGTAAAAGAGCTGGAAAAAGATAAACCTGTCATATATGCGGGGGATCTCAATGTGGCCAGACTTGAAATAGACATTAAAAATCCCAAGACCAACAGGAGAAACGCAGGGTTTACAGATGAAGAAAGAGAAAAGATACAGAGAGCCGTGGACAGCGGCTTTATAGATACTTTCAGATTTTTCAACCCCCAGATAGAAGGGATATATTCCTGGTGGTCCTACAGATTCAAGGCCAGAGAAAGAAACGCGGGATGGCGTATAGACTATTTTATGGCGTCAGAGAGCTTAAAAGACAGGCTGAAGGACGCTAAGATCCATACTGAAGTCATGGGATCGGATCACTGTCCTGTAGAACTGGATATAGAGATATGACGGATGCATGATATGAACCCGGCAGATGCGCCGGGATAGAAGACGGGAGGAAAAATGAATAAGATAAGCTTTATAGGAATGGGCAACATGGCCCAGGCTATGGTCGCCGGATTCACGGCGTCAGGTAAAGTCAAAGGAAGCGATATATACGCTTATGCGCCTGACCAGCAGAAGCTGGCCGGAAACTGCGCCAGACTGGGGATAAATCAGTGCAGGACTATAGAAGACGCCGCATCGAGCTGCGACACTCTCATCATGGCGTGCAAGCCTTATCAGATAGACGATGTTCTCAGCAAAATAGGCGATAGCCTTTCGGGGAAGGCTATAGTTTCCGTAGCTGCCGGATGGAACTTCGACAGATACAAAAAAGCTCTCCCAGATGATGTAAGAATCCAGTGCATCATGCCCAACACTCCGGTAGCGGTTTCCAGAGGCGTTCTTCTGGTGGAGGAAGAAAACGACTGGCAGGAGGAAGAAAGGCAGCAGCTCTTCGATATACTTTCATCTACAGGAAGAGTGATAGAACTTCCTGACAGACTTATGACGGCAGCGATGGCAATATCGGGATGCGGACCTGCCTTTATGGACATGATAATTGAGGCTCTGGGCGATGCGGCGGTCAAGAACGGAATACAGAGAAAACAGGCGTATGAGCTGGCGGCTCAGACCATGGCCGGCAGCGCTCAGCTCATGCTGGATACGGGACTTCATCCGGGACAATTAAAGGACAACGTGTGCTCACCCGGAGGAACTACCATAAAAGGAGTAGCCTCTTTAGAGGAATCGGGGTTGAGATATGCCTTTATAAAGGCAGTGGATGCGATAGTAAAAGGCTGACGTTTACTTTTTCTCTGCGTATAGTTTTTGTCTGGTTGGGAAAAATATCCTTGCAGAAACTTATATAAGGAGAAAGTAAAATGGAACTTAAAAATTCTAAAACGGAAGCCAATCTTATGGCGGCATATTCGGGAGAATCCCAGGCCAGAAACAAATATACCTATTATGCGGGAGTAGCTAAAAACGAGGGATATGAACAGATAGCAGCTATCTTCCGGGAAACGGCCGACAATGAAAAAGAACATGCCGAGATCTGGTTCAAACTGCTGGGAGGAATCGGAGATACTAAAGCTAATCTGCTGGCAGGAGTAGCAGGTGAAAATTATGAGTGGACGGTCATGTACGATCAGTTTGCCAAAGAGGCAGATGAGGAGGGCTTTACCGAGATCGCTGCCAAATTCAGGATGGTGGCTGCCATAGAGAAGACTCACGAGGAGAGGTATCAGGCTCTTATCAACAATGTCAATTCAGAAAAGGTCTTCTCTAAAGACGGCGAGGTGCTATGGCAGTGCCGAAACTGCGGGCATGAATACTTCGGAAAAGAAGCCCCGGCCATCTGTCCTGTGTGCGAGCATCTCCAGTCATATTTCCAGGTGAAGCCTGAGAACTACTGATGAGATCAGGAACAGAAGACTGCGGCATAAGTTGATAGATCATGAGAAAATGGGCGGGAGCGATCCCCGCTCATTTTTTATCGGAGAAGAGGCCAGAGCCGGATTGTTTTTGCTTCAGGTCTCATCAAAGCGGGCAGAGCAGGGGAGCGGCGTGAATTTTCAGCTGGTCAAATATCTGAACTGCCATAAGTCAGTAGACTTTCCGCCGGGGATCTCGCGCCGCTCAGTCCGGCAAAGCCCTCTTGCCCCTGCTTTTCCTTTGTGCTAAAATATAGAAATAAAATGAAAAGCGGCTTTTGACTCGATTCTGAGGTTTACAAAAGATATAAAGGATTTCGTACCTGATGTGGATATGTCTGTAGTGTCAAGCGCCGTGACAAGAGAAGACGTTGAGGAATGTCGTCTTATAGCGGCAGACCTAAACGTAAGATTCAGGGTGAGATGATTTTTTGAGAGGGGAAAGATGAATAAGATATACAGTGAAGAAAACAGGATAGGAACTTATAGCTGCGATAGAAATAAGGTTGCTAAATTGTCAGGCATACTTCAGGCTACTCAGGAGGCGGGGCGCAAACAGATGGCTCTGCAGAAGCCTTCTTATGATGACCTTCAGGCCGAGGGAAAAGCTTTGATGCTGAGCAGGCTTGACCTGAAAATTTACGATACCCTTTATTTCGACCAGCCCTTGAGAGTATATTCGTGGCCCTGTGAGAGCATGCGAGCTACGTGGCCCAGAGGATACGCTATAGACAGAGACGGAGAGCGGATCATAGAAGCTTCTACTCAGTGGGCGCTGGTGGATATGGAGACGAGAAAAGTCTTGAAGGCAGATGAAGTGGACTTTTCCAATTATTATATGGGCGAATACAGAGAACTGTATAAAAATAAACTCAGGATACCTAAAGATATGAAGCTGATAGAAGCAGGTAGACATGATGTGAGTTATTCCGATCTGGACTATAACGGACATATGAACAATACTTATTACGCCGACGTGCTGTGTGATCATATACCTGAACTGACCGAAGGCACTCACAGAGTAGCTTCCTTCAGAGTCCATTACAGCAAAGAGGCCTCGCTGGGAGAAACCCTTATCATAATGAGGAATAAGGATGAAGACGGCAAGTATATTTTCAAGACCATAAAACCAAGCGGAGAGACGAATATAGAAGCGGAGATAGACATAACAGCTCTGTAGGAGAGAATTTCAAGCTTAAAAGACAGCCGATACCTTTATCAAGGTATCGGCTTTAAAATTACTCTATAGATTTAAGAGACTCAGTCATGCTCACTTTATCCAGTTTGCGTCTCATGACCAGATTGACTATCATGGCGAATACAAATGTGCCTGCGACAGCCAGTATATAGCTGAGCAGCGATATATGAACGTCGAAGCTAAGCATATCTATCTGTATCTTACTCATGGCGAAACTGTGAAGCCATTTGCCCAGCGGCAGGCCGATTATGGCCGCAATGGCGGTGAGAGCTATATTTTCTCTGAATACATAGGCAGAAGTTTCCCGCGGATAAAATCCGAGGACTTTTATGGTAGCTATCTCCCTGATGCGTTCTGTGATATTTATGTTAGTCAGATTATAGAGCACTATGAAAGCTAGGGCTGCCGCCGATATGGTGATAAGGGCGATGACATAATCCAAACTCTTCATCATATTATCTATGCGGTTTCTGAAATCCTCAGTGACCGTTACAGAAGACACGCCGGCAGAGTCCATGAGAGCAGAACCTGCTTCATGAGGATCTGAAAGAAGCTGCCCGTCGTCGCCTCTTAGTCCTCTTACGTATGCGGAATTTATCTCGGGAGTCCCGAAGGACGATTGATAGGTGGCCTCGTCTATGTATAAATAATTATAGACGTAATTGTCACACAGACCTGTTATCTCGACGGTGAGAGGATTCATGTCGCTGTCGTAGACAGTCAGCTCATCTCCCTCTTTTATTCCTAAAGTCTCGGCCAGATTGCTGTTGATGATGCCTTGGCCGCTGCCGGGATACTGAAGATCTCCTTCATCGTTATGAAGGCTTATGAAATCGTCTATCGGAGATGAGTCTCCGCTTACCACCAGATTGACGGACTTGATCTGCCCATCTTGGCGAACATCCACCGACCCCGTGTGGAGGAACAGAAAACTGTCTGCATATTGGCTGTTGTCCTCCATGAAAGCTTCCTGTTCGTCTTCACTTATACTGTGGTTAAAAGTGACCTCATAATCCACATGGAATATTTCGTCATACTGCATGGACACCACGTTTTTTATGGAGTCTCTGACTCCGAAACCGGTGACTAAAAGAGCAGTACATCCGCAGATTCCCACTATCATCATAAAGAATCTCTTCTTATATCTGAAAACATTTCTTATGGAAACTTTCTGCAGGAACTTCAGTCTTTTCCAGATAAATGTGATCTTTTCCAGGAATATCCTCTTGCCAGAGGACGGAGCTTTAGGCCTTATGAGCTGAGCCGGAACTTGACTGAGTTCATGGTAGCACGAATAGAGAGTGGTTCCTACCGAACATATGATAGCTGCCAGGAGAGCGAAGGCTCCTGTAGCCCAGTCGATGACGAAGATAACATCAGCAAATTCGTACATCATCTTATAAGCTTCCCATATGACCCATGTGAAGATGTATGTCCCGGCAAAGAATCCGATTATTCCTCCCAGAACTGCCGAACTTCCGGAATAGAACATATATTTTGTGAGGATCTGGCCGACGCTGTAGCCTAAGGCCTTCAGCACGCCTATCTGAGTACGCTGTTCTTCTATCATCCTGCTCATGGTAGTCATACAGACCAGAGCGGCAACCAGAAAAAAGAACACCGGAAAGACCTTTGCGATACCCTCGACTATGCTGGTATCATTATCGAAGCATACATAGCCTACATTAGTATCCCGGTCCAGGACATAGATGTCGGGATATTCTATCTTGCTTATCTCTTTTTCTGCGTCGGACAGCTTCTGCTTTGCAGTTTCCAGTTCCGACCGGCCATCTTCTATCTTGGCCCACCCCTGAGCTATTTCTTCTTTTGCGGAAGATAAGCTGGTCCGTCCTTCATCGATGGCAGCCTGATTTTTATCCAGTTCTGCCTTTGACGCCTGAAGGCTGCTGAGAGCTTCGCTGAACTGTATGTCCAATGCGGATTTTTGGGCGGCATACTGCTCTTCTGTCAAAAATCCGGAATTATAGTATGTATCCAGCTCGCTATATGCCTGGGTCTTTTTCTGTTCATATTGGTTCAGACCGGACTGATATTGAGAGAGACCTTGGTCGAGGAGAGACTGGCTGTCGTTTAGCTCTTTCTCGCTTGCGGCTATCTGAGCTTCGGAATTTTTCAGGTCGGCTTCGGAAGAATTCAGTTCCTTCTCTCCGTCTTCGACTTCAGTTCTGATATCTTCAACTTGCTGACGGGCCTGATGGATTATAGAGTCGTAACGCCTCTGAGAAGCGCTCTCGAGAGCCTGAGTAAGGGGCTCTTTGGCGTCTTGCCTTATTTCGTCATATTCTTCACTGAATATAAAGGCAGAGTCTTCGAGTCTGACATATACTTCAGAAAAAACATCTGATGAAAATCCGTCCTTAGGTATCATTATGAAACAGGCGACGCTGCCGTCTCCCACAGAAGAAGAACCACGCTCGAAATTAAGGTAGAGGGGGGAGTCGGCTATTCCTGTTATGGTATAAGTATCGTAGGCCAGCATAGATAACGTATCTTCGGTATTAGATCTGCTGACAGTTATGGTCTTGCCTATGTCCGCTTCGGTGAAACGCTGAGGGTCGGCCAGACATTCGCTGCCGTTTTCGGGAAGTCTGCCGGATTTCAGGGAAGGCGTGTTGATCTCATCTGAAATAGTAAGAAATTTGGAGACTACCTCGCCTGCATCTGAATCCTCTTCGCTGATCAGAACGTCGGCGGAAAAGGAGCCTTCAGCATATTTTACTCCCGGCACGTCTGCGATACTTGCGACGTCTTCGGCCTCCAGACCGAGGCTTGAGATCAGCTGATAATCAAAGAAACCGTGATCTTCGAGATAAGTGTTTCCCGTCTGGAGAAAAGCTGACTTGCATACCTTGAGACCGCAGAAGAAGCCAACTCCAAGGGCTATGATGGCAAATATGGCCGCCCACCTGCCGAAACTGCCCTTGATCTCGCGAAGGGTCGATTTGAACATAACATTTTTCATGACGATCCTCCCGGTCTATTACCATTCTATCTGCTCTACAGGCAGAGGCGCTTCGTTTCTTTCTACAGAGACTACAGTCCCGTTTTTAACATGTATGACTCGGTCAGCCATAGGGGTGATGGCCTGATTGTGGGTTATGATTATCACCGTCATGCCGTTCTTTTGTGCGGTATCCTGAAGAAGTTTTAATATTGCTTTTCCTGTATTGTAGTCTAAAGCTCCCGTAGGCTCGTCGCACAGCAGCAGTTTCGGATTCTTTGCGAGAGCTCTGGCTATGGCTACGCGCTGCTGCTCTCCTCCGGAAAGCTGGGAAGGGAAGTTGTCCATCCTGTCTGCCAAGCCCACTTTCTGAAGCGCTTCGGCAGAATCCATGGGATCTTTACAGATCTGAGTCGCCAGGGAAACGTTTTCAAGAGCGGTGAGATTCTGAACCAGGTTGTAAAATTGAAATACAAAGCCTATGGAGTATCTTCTGTATGTAGTAAGCTGTTTCTGACTGTATTTGGAAATCTCGTCGCCTGCCAGCCAGACGTCGCCGGAGGTGAGAGTATCCATGCCGCCTAAGATATTGAGCAGAGTCGTCTTTCCCGCTCCGGAGGGGCCGACTATTACGCATATTTCTCCCTTATCTATTTCAAAGGTGGCATCTCTCAAAGCTTCTATAGAGATCTCGCCCATCTGATATACTTTTCTGACATTTTCAAATTTAACAAATGCAGCCATGGCCATGCCTCCCATCGTATACTGATACGCCAGCGCTGTCATCTCAAAGGAGAATTGCCGGCGTCTCTTTTATTACGAAAATTTTAACACATACCGTTTCATTTTAAAAGCACAAAACGATGTTTCCACGCTGAAAAAATGATGAAAAAACTTATCACCAAGATTAAGAGAATGCTAAAGATTGCAGGAGAAGATATCAGCTGCGAATTCTCCACGGTGCTGAATGGAAAGAGCGACATCAGCCCTAAAGGCAGAAACGGACATATTCTGCCCAGATTATTGTTATACGAGGCAGGGCCCAACATGTAATAGATCATGAGAGGACATATTACCAGAAGGGATGACAGGGAAGCTCCGAAGGCGAAATTTCCCAGAGCGGACATGAAGCCGCCGGAAGAATAAAAGCCTGCGGAGACGATGGCAAGTTCTGAAAGAAATATCAGCAGCACGGAGCTGCTGTAGACGCCTTTTTTTCCTGAAACTAAAGCGCTGACAGCGGGCCCTGCCGCCATTCCAAGGTATATGAATAATTTTTGATCGCTTAACTGAAACCCCAATTGCCCCATTCCCGGCCAGGCCATGTATCCGATTCGGCATGCGAAACCCAGAGAAAAGGTTATGAGAAGGAAGAATAGAGAAAGTTTAAAGCGGCTTCTTTTTATATGTCCCGTTCCGTCGAGAAAATTGCCTGAATTTATGAAGACGGGCTTATCCAATAAGAATACGGACGCGAATATCATAAACAACGAGGAAACTACGATAACGAGAGCCGGGTTTTCTCTGAGGAACGCGACAAAGGGGAAGGCTGACAGTATGGCTGCGCTGAAGATGATTCCGAGAGTCTGAAATTTATTGGTATAAAACCAGCCTGCCGTTATGTTGGGAGGCAAGATGAAAAGCAGGCCTCCCGAGCAGAATCCCAGCAGAGCGCAGGCCGCATACGCAGCGGTTGTTGCCGGAAAATACGCCTGTATAAAGATCGAATACGAACAGACGATAGTCATGAAGCACAGCCAGAAGCTGAATGAAAGGCGGCTGTAGAGGATGCGGCCTGACGGTATTCCTAAAGTTATGGATGCCATGAGCAAAAAAGGTGAAGAAACGGAGCTTGAATAAAATAAAAAGCCTATTGAAGGTATCAATAAGAAAATAAGACCTATAATATTTTTTGTATGATAAAATAATTTAAGCAAAGCTTCCACCTCTGACAAAATTTCTATGAAATTAGTATTTTTCAGGGAGGGTGACAATATACTTTGCATTTTTTGTAAAAACATGGTATGATAAAAATAAATAAGTCAGACAAGTGAAGAAAGGCGCGCAAAAATGAAATCATTTTTTGAAAACACTCTTCATATTGCTCATGACGGAAACCTACACATAAATGAAGTGATAGGCATAGCCATTCTCGTGATAGTCACGGTACTGGCCATATTGTTGATAAGAGACCTGATAAAGAAGGCTGCCGGTAGATTGCCCGGACGGCGAAAGACCATATTCAGCCATCACAAGAACAGGTATAAGACCCGTATCGATAAGAAGAGAAAATACTGAAGAGCATTTTTTAATATGAAGGTATGAAAGCCCCGCTTGCAAGCGGGGCTTTTTATGTTTAAAACTTTTTACCATAGGGGAATGACAAACAACTTGAAAAGGGAGCCGTTTTAGCTAACGACAGATTAGTTAAAACGGCTCCCTTTTACATTCGTTTTAAGCCGGCTGCACGTCAAAGCGTTTTATGATGAAAGGGAGCGACCTATACGCACGTATGCCGGAAGATCAGCTTTTAGAAGCTGTATCCGTTGGTTTCACAACACTGACATGCGATGTTGCCTATGCTGCGGGCTGCATTTGTACCGCATACATTGTCATTGCATCCGCAGCCAGAATTACATTCGCATCCCGTATTACAGCTACAGCAGTTGTTTGAATTACCACATTCGCAGCCTGTGTTGCAGTTGCATCCGCAGTCGTTGGAATTGCCGCAGCTGCAGCCCGAGTTGCATCCTGTGTTACAGCCGCAGCCCGAGTTTTGCGTGTTACCGCAGCCGCAGTTTGTTCCCTGAGCTGAATCTGAAAGCATCTGGCCGACTCTGTTTATCGTCGGCTTTCCGCAGCAGCAATCACTGGCCGCAGAGCCGAGACAACCTGCCTCCACTGGGTCGCATGCATTGCACTGACCCAGGTCGTCGCAAGGCATACATACTTCTTTTGCGTCGATGTTGAACAGAGAAGGTCTGGTGACTCTCAATCTTACCTGAGGAGTTACCACCAGTGAACCGGAAAGAGTTATGGTGCCATCTGCGGCTCCGGTCAGCGTAGGATTCAGTATCGAAGCGCAAGCGTCGAAGTCAAACAGCAGTGAAGGCGATACTCCGGCTACCTGACAAGGGATCTCTACTCCGCAGAGAGCGAAAGAAGAGTCTCCGGTTACAGAAATAGGGGTACCATCGGCTGTGTTAAAGCATAATCTGAATTGACAGGCGTTTCCGCCTTCATAGATGGTTCCTTCCAGTATTATGGTAGCGGCCAGGCTCCAAGGACCCGTTGCCGAAACTAATACGAAGTTTCCCGGACAACTGTTCATGCACGGCGAGGTGCAAGGGCATTTGGTTATTTCTCCCATTATGCCGCTGACGTCGCCCACATACTGTCCGCCTGATTCTGTCACGTCGGTGATAGCTGTGCCGTCGACGGTGATAGCAAGATCATCCGGAAGAGTCGGCGTTGTGAGATTGAAGGAACGAGTTATAACGTAAGCGTTGGTTATGTCAAAAGTAGTGGCGGCCGTTACGGTCAGATTGCTGCATCCGCCGGCGTCGCCGCAGCAACAGCAGCATATCTTTTGACATATATCGCAGCCACATCCGCAGTTGTTTGAACCGCCGCATCCGCAGCCGGTATTATGGCATGTATTTCCGCAGCCTGAGGAACAGTTTGACGCAATGTTGTTGCAGACGCTGCCTCCTACGCTGAGCTGCTGTGAAAATCCTGCCGTCGTCGTGGTAAGGGCTGTCAATATAGGTGAGGCATTTTCTTCGGCATCGTAAAAGACCTTAGTCAGATAAACCAAATTGCCTCTCGGATTTGCACAAGTGCAATTATTTTGTAAACAATTCATTTTAAACAATCCTCTCTTTAAATAAACTGAGATGGTATATTATATGCTTTCCTTATTTTGGTGGTGAAATAAACTTAAAAAATCGCCAAAAAGTATTGAAAAGTGGTTAGAAATGGTGTATAGTGGTGATAATATAAATCAAAGGCCGGAGTGTCTCATTTTTTGAGAAAGGAGGAGCGCATCATGTTCATGGGTACTGCATACAACTCCATAGATGAAAAGAACAGGATGATAGTTCCCTCCAAACTCAGAGCGGGGCTTGGCGCCAGGTGCATACTGACGAAGGGCCTTGACAAATGCTTATATATTTATACGACGGCCGACTGGGAAGTCCAGATGGAGAAGATATCCAGACTCCCCGAATCCGACCCAAAAGTCAGAGCTTTTATAAGGCATTTCTGCGCCAACGCTGCCGAGTGCGAATTCGACAAGCAGGGCAGAATAGTGATACCTCAGGAACTTAAAAGCTATGCCGATATAGAAAAAGAACTGGTTACCATGGGAGCCATGTCTAAAATAGAAGTATGGAGCAAAGACGTGTGGGAGTCTCCTGAAAATGATAACAGGATGGAGACGGAGGACTTTGCCAACGCTTTATCTGAATATAACTTCTAAGGGGGATGACAATGGAATTCAGACATCGCCCCGTAATGCTGGAACAGTGCGTCAAGGGCCTTGATATACGTCCAGACGGAATATACGTAGACGGCACTTTAGGCGGCGGAGGTCACAGCGCCGCTATCTGCCGCAGCCTGGACGAGAGAGGCGCTCTGATAGGTATCGATCGGGATCGAGACGCCTTGAACGTTTCATCTGAAAGGCTCAAAGAATACAAATGCCAAAAATACTTCGTTCAGAGCAATTACTCGGATATAAAGCAAGTGCTGAATGAGCTGAAAATTGAAAAGGTGGACGGCGCTCTTTTAGATCTGGGAGTCTCCTCTTTTCAGCTGGACAACCCCCAGAGAGGATTTTCCTATATGAACGACGCCCCCCTCGACATGAGGATGAGTCAGGACGATGATTTCACGGCATACGATATAGTAAACGACTATGACCGCAATGAACTCATCCGCGTCATAGGTAAATACGGAGAAGAAAGATGGGCCTCCAGAATAGCTGATTTCATAGTAAAAGTCAGATTGGACAAGCCCATAGAAAGTACTTATGAGCTGGTAGATGTGATAAAACAGGCGATACCGGCGTCGGCCAGGAGGACAGGCCCTCATCCGGCAAAGAGAACTTTCCAGGCCATAAGGATAGAAGTGAACGATGAACTTTCGCAGCTTGAGAGAGCAGTAGAAGAATTCTGCGACATATTAGCTCCCGGCGGGAGATTGTGCATAATAACGTTTCATTCATTGGAAGACAGAATCGTAAAGGAAATATTCAGCAGAAGGGCGAATCCCTGCACATGCCCCAGGGAATTTCCCATCTGTGTCTGCGGCAAAAAAGCCGATATAAAGAAGATCACAGGCAAGCCTTTCGTGCCTGACGCAGAAGAGACAGAAGAAAATCCCAGAGCGAGAAGCGCCAAACTGAGAATCGCAGAAAAAATTTGAGAATTGATTGTTGAGGGACAGAAAAAACATGGCAACGGCAAGAAAAGCTTACACATCTGAATTTTACGCTTATAACTATGCTCCGGAGAGACAGCCGGAGAGAGTCAGGCGTACAAGACAGCGCCCTGAAGTAAATACAGAGAGCAGAGAAAAGAAGAATAAGAGAGAACAGGCATACACTGCTGCAGTTCTCAGGAGCCTCATAGTTGCCGTGGTAGCCGTAGGCATATTGTTTATAGGCATAGTGGTAGTAAACGCTCAGGCCGCAAAACTCCAGTATTCCATCAATCAGCTCAGAAGCGAGAACAGTACGATACAGACGGAAATAGATATGCTCACCATCAAACTGGACGGAAGCAAGACCATAAATCAACTGGAGTCGTATGCTACAGAGGAACTGGGGATGTACTATCCTCAGGGCAGCGAATGTATACATCTGTCAGCCATTGAGCCTACAGACGGAAGCCTGGCGGATATTATAAAGCAAAAGGCTTACGAATAAAGCCAAGCCTCTGGCAATATAAATAGTTTTGTGACATAACTTCATACAGAAAAAAAGCCGGATAACTTAATAAAAGAAATAGTATTCCGGCTTTGTATTATTATTTGGGAGAACAAATCATATGAAGAGAACTGCCGTAACCGTGACCAACAAGAAGAGAATAGCCATAGGTTTTATAATCATCGCAGTGCTGATGGTACTGCTGGCCTTTCGCGTTGCGTGGATACAAGTAGTAGACGCAGATGAACTGACCGAGAAAGCGATAGATCAGCAGACCAGCGATATTCCGATAGCTGCCAAAAGAGGAGTGATATACGACAGGAACGGAAAAGAACTGGCCACCAGCGTAACTTGTTATTCGGTGTGGGTGAGACCGGCAGAGCTGGCGGAGAACAAAACGGACGAAGAGATAACCGCTGCCGCTTCGGATCTGGCAGCAGTATTGAATATGGAAGCCGAAGAAGTAAAAACTAAGCTTACAAAAAAGCAGGCGCTGGTAAAAGTCGCTCAGTACTTGGAAAAAGATACGGCAGATCAAGTCAGAGATCTTGAAATCACCGGCATTTCCCTCTCAGAAGATACCAGAAGATATTACCCTTTGGGAAATTTTGCCTCGCAGCTTTTGGGAAGCGTTACGGTTGACAATACCGGAAGAACAGGTATAGAACTCGAATATGATCAGTATCTGTCCGGAGTTTCGGGAAGATGGGTCAAGAATACAGACGTGGCCGGCAATGAGCTTGTAGACGGTTCTGAAAAATATTATGAGGCAGAGGATGGACTGAATGTAGTCCTGACCATAGATGAAGCTATCCAGTATTATGTGGAGAAGGCATTAGAAGAGGGAATGGAAAAGACTGACGCTGAAAAGATAATGTGTCTGGTCATGGACCCAAAGACAGGGGAGATACTGGCAAGCGCCGTTACCCCGGGATTTGACCCTAATAATGCTACCGAACCTGACGATGAGGAAGAGAAGGAGGCTTATGAGGCGCTTTCTGACGATGAAAAGATAGCCTATCTGAATAAGATGTGGAGAAATCCCATCGTCAGCGATACTTATGAGCCAGGATCCACCTTTAAGTTGATCACAGCCTCTTCTGCGCTGGAAGAAAAGGTCATATCCACCACCGATACTTTTACCTGCAATACTAAAATCACAGTAGCGGGAGTCACTCTCCACTGCTGGAGCACCAGGGATCACGGCACTCAGACCATAAAGCAGGCTCTGGGCAATTCCTGTAATCCGGTACTTGCAGCGGTAGCAGGTAAGATGGGGGCTGAAACTTTCTATAAATATATAGACCTTTTCGGCATAACGGAAAAGACCGGTGTGGATTATCCGGGAGAAACTGGTTCCATCATGTACAATCTGGACGACGTGGGTCCGGTAGAGCTTGCCACCATAGGCTATGGCCAGAGTATTTCTCTGACGCCTATACAGCTTTTGACTGCGGTCTGCGCTATAGGCAATGACGGAATCCTGTTGCAGCCAAGGTATGTAAAATCTCTTACCGATTCAGACGGTAAAGTGGTAAAAGAATTCAAGAAAAAAGAAGTTAGAAGAGTGCTTTCTGAGGAGACTGCCGCCGAAATGAGAGAGGCGATGGAATACGTAGTCTCCGACGGAGGAGCCGGTGCGGCTAAGATCACGGGATACAGAATAGGAGGAAAGACAGGTACCGCAAACAAGGTAGAAGACGGAAAATACGGAAATTATTATTACAGTTCTTTCCTTGGAATGGCGCCTATGGATGACCCCAAGATAGCTATCCTGGTAGTAGTAGACAGCCCTAAGGGATCATATTACGGCTCTCTGACCGCCGGACCTATAGCCAAGAGCATACTTCAGGACACTTTGAGATACATGAATATAGAGCCTCAGTATACAGAAGAAGAGATGGCGGCAATAGAAGGCAATTACACCATAGTTCCGGATGTGGTAGGAAAAGAATACAGCGAGGCAGCCGGAATCATAGCGGGACAGAATCTGGGATACACTAAGAGAGACGGAGCCAATGAAGACTTTATAGTGGCGGCTCAATATCCGGCCGCAGGAACTAAGGTCAAGAGAGGTTCCAGCGTATACGTATACGATCAATAAAACAGGAATTTAATATGCCGGCTCACCCGGCGAGAGGTAGGTATGAAGCTTGCGGATTTGCTGATATCCTCAGCAGGCTGTACGGTTTTCGGCAGCGCAGATAAAGACGTAGAGGATCTGATATACCACTCAGACAAGGCAGATTCGGGCAGCGTGTTCTTCGCTATAGAAGGACAGCTGACCGACGGCAGGGAATATATAGAAAAAGCAGTTGAAAAGGGAGCTTCGGCCGTAGTAGCTTCAGGGCGTCTTCCTCAGGAGATATACGAGAAAGTTACGGTGATCGAAACCCAGGACGTAAGAAAAACTATGGCGCAGATGAGCGCAGAGTTTTACGGACGCCCGTCTGAAAGACTGCTTACCATAGGAGTGACGGGAACTAAAGGAAAGACCAGCACTACCTTTATGATAAGGCAGATACTTGAGGCCGCAGGTATAAAGACGGGGATCATAGGTACCGTATATAACGGCTACGATGAACACATGGAGGAAGCTTCGGCCACGACTCCTCAGTCTAAAGAAATACAAAAGAATCTGGCCGAGATGGAAGCGGCAGGCTGCAAGGCCGTCGTCATGGAAGTGTCGTCTCAGGGCCTCATGCACAGCAGGGTGGACTGCATAGACTTCGATATAGGAGTATTTACAAATATAAGCCCCGATCATATAGGAGAGGGAGAACACGCAAGCTTTGAAGAATATCTCATGTGGAAGAGCATGCTGTTCAAAAAGTGCAGGAGGGCCGTAGTAAATTGTGACGATCAGAGATATGAAGATATAATAAAGGATGCAAATCTGGAACAGGTGGTCTGCTTCGGACAGAGCGACCGTGCTGACTTTAGGAGCATGGAGCAGAAACTGTGGTCTGAAAGAGGAGTTTTAGGAATAAAGTATGAGCTCTTTGCCAAAAAACCATGCGGAGACGACACCCAGAGAGAAATAACGGTCAATATCCCCGGACGCTTCAATGTTCAGAACACGCTTGCGGCTATAGCAGTGTGTAAATCCCTGGGAATACCATGGAGCGTCATAGAGGAAACTATGAGGAACATAAAGATTCCGGGAAGAGTTGAGACCGTAGACATAGGCAGAGATTTCACCGTACTTCTGGATTACGCCCATAATGGCATAGCGCTGAAGAGCCTGATGGACAGCTTGAGAGAGTACGATCCTAAAAGGCTCATGCTCATGTTCGGTTGCGGCGGAAACCGGGACAGAAACAGGCGGTTCGAAATGGGAAAAGCGGCCATGGAGACGGCGGATTTCATAATAGTCACATCAGATAATCCACGGCGGGAGGACCCCGACAAGATCATAGAAGATATCACTGATGTGATGAAATTCTGCGACAAGGTGATACTGGCCATACCTGACAGGAAGAAGGCCATACAGCGAGCTATAGCAGAGGGCCGCAGAGGAGACATCATTGTGATAGCGGGAAAAGGCCATGAAACCTATCAGATAATAGGAAACGAAACGAGACATTTTGACGACAGAGAAGTCATCTTGTCTTGCAGAGAGGACAGAAAATGAAAGAATTTACAGTGGCGGAGATAGAATCGGCCGTCGGCGGAAAACTTGCGGCAGGCTCCGGCGAAAGCATAGTCAGGGGTTTTTCCATAGACTCCAGAGAGATAAGACCTCAGATGATGTTTTTTGCCATAGTAGGCGAAAATAACGACGGTCATGATTTTATAGAACAGGTCATTGAAAAAGGATGCCGGACGATAGCGGTATCTGATGAAAGTAAAGTGTCTCAGGCGAAAGATCTTGGAGCAGACGTCATACTTGTGGACGATACTACCAAAGCTCTGCAGGCGCTGGCAAAATACTATCTGAACATGCTTCCCCTCAAGAAAAAAATAGGCGTTACCGGCAGCGTAGGAAAGACCAGCACCAGAGATTTTGTATATTATGTAGCTTCCTCCAGATACAAGACGGGGAGGAATAAGAAAAATTACAACAATGCCCACGGGCTGCCTCTTTCAATACTGGAATTCGACGAGGACACGGAAATCGCCGTTCTGGAGATGGGAATGGACGCGCCGGGAGAGATAGATCTTCTATCTGAAATCGTCAGGCCCGATATAGCCGTGATAACCAAGATCGCCGAGGTGAATATAGCTCTCATGAGAGATCTTGACAATATATTCAAGGCTAAGATGGAAATCACCAATTATTTCGACGAGAACTGCACGCTGATAGTAAATTCTTCATGCCCTATGCTGGCCGCTGATAAGGTCGCGGGAGATTACGGCCTTGTAACCGTAGGCGTCTGCGGTGATGAGAATTATACGGTCAAAGATATTTGTGATTTGGGCGATAAGGGTATAAAATATACTTTGATACGAGACCATAAAGAATATAAAATAACGCTTCCCGTAGCGGGGGCTCACAACGCCCTCAACTCGGCTCTGGCTATAGCCGCAGGAGAGCTGATCGGCATAGATCCCAAGGAGGCCGCCAAAGGCCTTGCTCTGGCGGAGCTGACAGGAAAGAGGCTTAAGGTAACAGAAACAGAAAATTTAAAGGTCATCGACGATACTTACAACGCATGTGAGGATTCGATAAAATCAGCTATAGACACTCTTGCGGCCACTTCCGGCGACAGGCATGTAGCTATATTGGGGGACATAATAGGCCTGGCGGATAAGGCGGAGAAAAGCCATAGAGCTGTCGGAAGATATGCGGCAGAAAAAGGAACAGACCTTCTTATAGCTGTCGGCCGGGAGGCTGTATATTACGCAGAAGGCGCCAAAGAGCTGATGGGCGAGAGCAAAGTGATGTATTTCCCTGAAAAAGAAGACTTTATAAAAGTTAAAGACCGGGTCATACAAAAGGGAGACGTCATCCTCGTCAAAGCCTCCAGAGGCATGGAGATGGAAAAGATAGTAAACGAAATTTTAGGATAAAAGTAAGGAGAGAAGACATGGAATCATTGATATTCCCAATAACAGCACTTATTGCAGCATGGGTCCTCAGCGCGCTGCTGGTAAAAATGTTGATTCCTTTTCTGGAGAAGAAACAATTCAGACAATTTGTGAGAGACGAAGGCCCAAAGTCCCATCTTCACAAGACCGGGACACCCAGCATGGGAGGGCTTGGGATAATTGCTTCAGCCGCAGTATGCACAGTCATCGTGTCGGCTGCCACAGGAAGGCTGACGGTTCAGCTCTGGGCCGTCATCGCAGCTATGATACTTTTCGGGCTGATAGGGTTTATAGATGATTATGAAAAGGCGGTAAAGAAGAACAATCTGGGGCTGAACCCAAAACAGAAGATAATCATGCAGCTCTCGTTCTCGCTTGCTTTCGCCGTGTTTGCCATGTTCTTTTCCGGCGGCGGATTTGTGGAGAGCACCTGCATATGGATACCGGTAGCCGACGTGACTTTGGATTTGGGATATTTTTATATTCCTTTCGTAATGTTTGTGATGGTGGCTTTCAGCAATGCTGTAAATCTGACAGACGGTCTGGACGGCCTTGCTTCCGGTATAACGGCTCTGGTGTCTTTTTTCATGGTGATAGGGGCCGTAGCTTTTGGATATCTGGATCAGCCCATACTGTTTGGGGCGGTGGCCGGAGGATGCCTGGGTTTTCTGATGTTCAACAAATATCCGGCCAGGATATTCATGGGAGATACGGGCTCTATGGCTCTTGGGGGAGTCCTTTCAGCGGGAGCCGTGATAATGAAACTGGAATTTCTTCTGGCTGTAGCCGGACTGATATATGTCATAGAAGCTCTTTCGGTAGTACTTCAGGTTACTTATTATAAAAAGACGAAGAAGAGAATATTCAAGATGGCGCCTATACATCATCATTTCGAACTGTGCGGAATGAAGGAGACGAAAGTAGTCATAATGTTCTGGGCGTTTACCATGCTGTTTTGTTTGCTGGCGATAGTCCTAATGCATCTGTGAATTCTCTCCTTAAGATAAGAGGTGACGATATGGAAAACATCAATTTAAATAATATTAAAGGCAAGAGAGTCCTGATCGTAGGCATGGGTAAATCCGGTGTCGCGGCTATTCAGGCCATGCTCAAGCTGGGGGCAGAGGTGACCGTTCAGGACTCCAAAAATGCGGAGGACATGGACGGACAGCTTTTGAATTTTTTGGCCGGCAGGGGGCTGTCTCTCTGTTTGGGAAAGACGCCTGAGGATATGGGAGCTTTCGATATGCTCATACTGAGTCCCGGAGTGGATCCGGAGATGGACTTCATAGAAGAAGCTAAATCAAAAGGCGCCGAAATAGTCGGAGAGCTGGAGATCGCCTACAGAGTAGCCAGAGGCAGCTTTGTAGCCATAACGGGAACCAATGGAAAGACTACCACTACTACGTTAGTGGGAGAGATCTTCAAGAATGACCGCCGCAATACTTATGTTGTGGGAAACATAGGAGTAGCTGTTATCTCCAAGGCGCTTGATACGGAAGAAGGAGACTGGCTCATAACGGAGACCAGCAGTTTTCAGCTTCAGACCGTCAAGTATTTCAAACCCTTGATCTCAGCTATTCTAAACATTACGCCTGACCATCTGAACAGGCATCATACTATGGAAAATTACGGCTGTGCCAAAGCCAACATCTTTGTCAACCAGGACGAAAAAGGTTATTGCATCATCAATGGGGATGATGAGATGTGCCGGACTTTAGCTAAGAAGTGCAGGGCGCGGGTGATACAGTTTTCATCCACCAGGCAGCTTGAAGAAGGAGCCTTTGTAAAGGACGGAAGACTGGTCATCTCAGACGGACAAAAGATATACGACTTGTGCGGTGCAGACGAACTGAAAATAATAGGTAAACACAATATTGAAAACGCTCTGGCAGCTTCGGCCATATCATATTTTGCAGGTATAGACCCTGCCGTGATAGGGGATACTCTGAAGAGTTTTTCGGGAGTAGCTCACAGGATAGAGTACTGCGGAATGATAGACGGAGTAAAGTTCTATAATGATTCTAAGGGGACCAATATAGACGCCACTGTAACGGCATTAAACGCCATCAAAGAGAATATAATTCTTATTGCGGGGGGAGACGGCAAAGGACAGGACTTTAAAACGCTGACAGATAATTTCGCAGGAAGAGTGAAACATCTGATACTTATAGGCAGAGATGGTCCTAAGATAGCCGCTGCCGCCGAAGAAAGCGGATTCAGAGATTACAGCTACGGGGCCAACATGGAAGAATGTGTCCAAAAAGCGTTCAGTATAGCCCGTGAGGGAGATACGGTGCTTCTTTCGCCGGCCTGCGCCAGCTGGGATATGTATGATAATTTTGAACAGAGAGGCGATCACTTCAGAGAAGTGACTGCCAGATTGGGTAACTAAGGTATTTTTGCGATATGAGAAAAGCCAAAGCGACTGCAACTAAATCAGAAAGACGGGACAGGACCGAGAAGGAAAAGAAGCCTAAGGTAAAGAAAGAAAAAAAGCCGAGACGCCATTTCAGATTCCTGCCGGAAGGCAAGACGGGAGATCTCTGGCTTATTCTCCTTACGGTGGTATTAGTGACCTTCGGCACGGTGATGATCTTCAGCGCCAGCTATTATAAATCCATAAGCGAGGCGGGAGATCCTTATGTTTATCTGAAGCGCCAGCTCATGTGGCTGGCCGCCGGATTTGCAGCCATGTGGATATTGGCCAAGATCGACTATCACGTATGGGGAAGGCTCTATAAGATAATCCCCGTGATATGTATTGTCCTTTTGGGGCTTTTATTTACTCCTCTGGGCATAGAAGTCAACGGAGCTGTCAGGTGGCTGGGAGCAGGACCGATAACCATAATGCCAGGAGAGATCGCCAAGCTGGGACTCATAATTTTCGTGGCAGGATATTTCGACAGATATCCCAAGAGAGCCTATGACTTCTGGAAAGGCGTAGTTCCGGTAGTTCTTCTGGCAGGAATATATGCAGGTCTGATAATGCTTCAGCCTAATATGTCTACGGCCTTCACCGTGGTATTTATAGCCGGAGGAATGTTGATAGTATCTGGAGTCAAGTGGCGCCATATGGGAATACTGGCTGGAGCGGCCACAGTGGCGGGAGTAGGACTGATACTGATGGATACTGAAGGGTACAGATTTGCCAGATTTACCAGTTTTCTGGATCCTTTCGCCGACGCTCTCGGAAACGGCTGGCAGGTGGTTCAGTCTCTGCTGGCTATGGGTACGGGAGGCCTCACAGGCCTGGGGCTTGGAAACAGTATACAGAAGAATCTGTATCTTCCTGAACCTCAGAACGACTTTATACTGGCCATAATAGGTGAGGAACTTGGGTTTATAGGTATACTGGCCCTGATGTGCGTATATATGCTTCTGATATGGAGAGGATGCCATATAGCCATAAATGCGCCTGATTACATGGGAATGATGATGGCGGCCGGAATAACTATAATGATAGGCATACAGGTGGTGATGAATGTGGCCGTAGTCACTTCGTCTTTCCCGCCTACGGGAGTCATACTTCCTTTCGTAAGTTATGGCGGAAACGCTTTGATGATATTCATGGGAGCCATGGGGGTTCTCCTGAACATCTCCAAATCATCAGATCTATAGGTGGATAAAATGAGAGTGATCGTTACAGGCGGAGGAACCGGAGGACACATATATCCGGCCCTTGCAATAGCAGATAAATTAAAAGAGATGGACCCATCCTCGGAGATCCTTTATATAGGATGCAGCGAGGGGATAGAAAAAGACGTGGTCCCAAGAAGCGGATATCCCATGAAACTGGTAGACGCAAGATGGCTGGATCATGTCACTGTGACAGAAATAGCCAAGACCGGCGCTAAAGTCTCCAAAGGCGTGCTTCAGTCTCTTAAAATAATGAAAAAGTTCAAACCCGACGTGGTCATAGGCACGGGGGGCTATGTCTGCTTCCCTGTTCTTATAGCCGGACACATGAAGAGAAAACTGTGCTATCTGCACGAACAGAACGCTTTTCCGGGACTGGCCAACAGGACTCTTGAAAGATATGTGAAGAATATATTTCTGGGGTTTCCCGACGCCAGAAAATATTTCAAGGAACCTGAGAAGAACATAGACGCCGGCAACCCGGTGAGGAAGAATTTCTTCAGTATAAGTAAGAGACAGGCCAGAGAGAAACTGGGAATTCCTCAGGATGATTTTGTGGTCTTCACTTTTGGAGGTAGCCTCGGCTCGGTGAAGATAAACGAAGTAGCCTGCGAACTCATCGGACTTTTCAACGGTCATGAGGGAGTCAGCATGATCTCAGGAACAGGCAGATGGTACTATCAGGAAGTGGTGGATAAGCTGTCTCAAGATGGGATACGTCTTTCGGAAAATGTCAGAGTTAAAGATTATATCGAGAATATGGATCTTCACCTTTTAGCCTGCGACGTGGTGATAAGCAGAGCAGGCGCTCTCTCGGTGGCTGAGACTACAGTATGCGGCAAGGCCGCCATACTCATACCTTCTCCCAATGTCACGGGGAACCATCAGTACTATAACGCCAAGGCAGTGGCAGACAGAGGAGGGGCTATCCTGATAGAAGAAAAAGACATAGATATAAGAGAAGTGGTCTGCGACGTCATGAAGCTTAAGAACAACCCTAATCTCCTGAGAGAAATGTCTGAGGCTTCCAGAAAATGCGCTCCGGACAAAGCCCTGGATATTATCTGCGGCAAGATAACGGCGGACTATGAGGCCTCACGCAAATAAATAGACGCGAGACGATTCACCAGGCATACCTCCCAGGCATACTATGAAAATAGAATCGGGAGGTGTTTTTGGTTGGAAAATTATTACATAGACGGGGGAGTCCCCCTGCGGGGCGAATACAGGATAAGAGGCGCGAAGAATTCTGCGCTGCCGGTTCTTGCAGCTACTGTCTGCCGAGGCGGAGTATATGAGATATACGACTGTCCTCGCATAGGCGACGTCTTTGCCATGGAAGAGATACTAAAAGCGCTGGGAGCCAGAACCAGATGGGAGAGAGACTGCATAATAGTGGACAGCAGAGGGATAGATGAATTTGCGGTCCCCGAAGATCTCATGTCGGAGATGAGATCCTCTGTGTTTCTTATGGGAAGCCTTCTGGCCAGATGCGGCGAGGCTCTCATCCACAGGCCCGGCGGCTGCAACATAGGCAAGCGTCCTATAGATATACATGTGGAAGGCCTTGCGCAGCTGGGGTTTGAAGTGGAAGCCGAGGAAGAACGGATACGGTGCAAGGGTTCTTGCTGCGGAGGAAAGATAACTTTAGCTTATCCCAGCGTAGGCGCGACGGAGAACCTGATGATGGCGGCTCTTTCGGGCAGCGGCGATACTATCATAGAAAACTGCGCCACAGAACCTGAGATAAATGATCTGCAAGGCTTTCTCAGGACTGCCGGCTTTCAGATTTTCGGAGCAGGTACAGATACCATATTCGTAAAAGGGGCGGGAGGAGCCAAGACCGGCCCGGAAGAGATGATGTACTTCATACTGGAGGACAGGATAGAGGCGGCCACGTATATGGCGGCAGTGCTCGGGACGGGAGGCAGAGCCGTGTTCCGCAATATAAGACCCGATATAATGAGAGAAGTGCTCTCGTGCTTTGAACGGATGGGAGCCGTAGTCAGGTCTTATGAAAACACCATTGAACTCTGGGCGGCTAAGAGGCTTAAAAGCCCGGGAATCATCGTCACTCAGCCTTATCCGGGGTTTCCTACCGACTGCCAGCCTCAGCTCATGAGTCTGTGCGCTAAGGTTAGAGGTCTTACGACGGTGAGAGAGGAAATATTTGAGAGTAGATTTACTCATAAAAACGATCTGATTAAAATGGGAGCAGATATTGAAACCTGCGGGAAAAATGCTATAATAAAAGGAGTCAAAACTCTGAAAGGAGCCGAAGTGTCGGCCATGGATCTCAGGGGAGGAGCAGCGCTGGTGATAGCGGGCCTCATGGCTGAAGGCAGAACCGTAGTGAAAAACGCATTCCATGTTCAGAGGGGATACGAAGATTTGGAAGAGGGCCTCAGGGCTTTAGGTGGATTTATTGAAACGAAAAGAGAAGAAACGTAAGAAAAAAAGAATAAGCCTCTGGGTGAAACTTCTGCTGATGGTCGCCGTCTGCACGGGACTTTATTTTTTCGCCTCATCGTCATATTTCAACGTGACGTCATTTCAGGTAGAGGGAAGCACCTACTACAGCGAAGACGAGATACTTACCATGGGCAACTGCAAGACCGGGGAAAATATTTTCTGGGGTTCGGGACTTGCCGACATAAAGGACCGCCTCGAAAAAGATCCCTATATGGCAAAGGTAAGGATAAAGAGGATACTTCCCGATAAGATAAAGATAGAGATCACGGAGAGAACCCAGATCGGAGCCGTAGTATATGGGGATAATTACGTAGTCATAGATAAGGATGAAAATGTGCTGAGAAAGACAGAAGTCGAGCCTCAGCTTACTCTCATAAAAGGACTGACCATAAGCAAGATAGAGGTGGGTCAGCCTATAGAAGTGGAAGAGAAAGTCCAGATGAGGCAGATAATGGATATGATAGTTTCCATGAACGAGTCGGATATGTATTTCAAGAGTATAGAGATATCGGAGGCCGGCGTCAAGGCTTACGTCCTTGATTATCTGGTCTGTGTGGGAACGCCTCAGAACATAACTCAGGCCATGGAAACAGGCAATCTGCAGAAGGTCATAAGGGGACTTTTCGACATAAATATCGAAAGAGGGACAGTAAAAGTCAGCGGTGATGATTACATTTCTTTCAGCCCGGCTTTTGACTAAAAAATCATCAAAAAAACCTTAAATTTTCGTGCAATAAACTTGCATGTATGATACAATGAAAAAGATAATGGGAATACCAAGGAGGAAGGATTACGATGCTACAGATAGAGACTGAAATGGAAAAAGCGGCAGTCATAAAAGTCATCGGCGTGGGAGGCGGCGGATGCAATGCGGTGAACCGCATGGTGGAAGCAGGCCTTCAGGGCGTCGAGTTTATTGCCGTTAATACAGATAGACAAGCTTTGAACAGATGTCTGGCAGAGACAAAGATACAGATAGGCGAAAAGCTGACCAGGGGGCTTGGCGCCGGAGCCAATCCGGAGGTCGGACAGCGCGCCGCAGAGGAGACTCTGGATGAGATATCTGCCATCATAGACGGCGCCGATATGATTTTCGTAACCGCAGGTATGGGAGGCGGAACGGGAACAGGCGCGGCTCCCATCATAGCCAAGACAGCGAGAGATATGGGTATACTCACAGTAGGCGTCGTAACAAAACCTTTCTCTTTTGAAGGCGCTAAGAGAAAAAAGCAGGCCGAACTGGGCATAGGCTTTTTGAAGAGATATGTAGATTCTCTGGTTGTAGTGCCCAATGATAAATTGCTGCAAAACTGCGAAAAGAACACTTCGATGCTGGACGCCTTCCGCATGGCCGACGACGTGCTGAGACAGGGCGTGCAGGGCATCTCCGACCTGATATCCGACTTTGCCCTCATAAACGTGGACTTTGCCGACGTCAAGTCAGTAATGACAGACAGAGGTATCGCCCATATGGGAACAGGTAAGGGTCACGGCGAGAACAGGGCTAAAGACGCGGTCAAGTCAGCCATAGAGAGCCCTATGCTGGAGACTACCATAGAAGGCGCTAAAGCCATACTCCTCTATGTATCCGGCGGATATGACCTGGGGATGCTGGAGGTCAGCGAGATAGCAGGCATGGTTGAAGAACAGGCTGACAGAGACTGTATCCTGATCTTCGGAGCAGCCGTAAACGAAGAGATGGAAGATGAGATCGCCATCACGGTCATCGCTACCGGATTCGGAGAAGGCCTGGAAAAAGAAGAAGAACCTCAGCAGACTCCTTCAAGAGGACTTTCTCAGGAAAATCCTAAAAAAGAAGAACCTAAGACGGTGGAAGAAGATGTAGTGTTCGGTCAGGTCGAGGGACTCGACGGAACGGAAAGGACGCTGCAGGACATTCTGAGCGATGAGGAAGAGGGAACTTCGAAGTTCGAGATTCCGGATTTTCTTAAATAGAAGATATGAATGAGCCGGTTGAAACCGGCTCTTGTAATAAAACCTTCGGGCGAGCCCGTTAAGAGGCCGCAGGAGCAGGGTGAAGGGCTTCCATGAAAAGATTTTCATGGAGGGAGATATAAAATGATTGAAATAACGTCTAAGAACAATCAGGTCTATAAGCTTTTTCAAAAGCTGCAGACTAAAAAATACAGAGACAAACAGGAATTGTATCTCATCGAAGGGGAAAACCTCATCCAGGAGGCCCTTTCTGAGGGAGCGATCATACAAAAAACGGTTATAAGCCGAAGCTGCGCCCACCGTCTCAAAGACACGGCGGAGAAGCTTAACGGCGACGTTTTTGTCGTAGAAGACAGCTTGTTTAAGAATATAGCGCAGACCAAGACCAGTCAGGGCGTCATCGCCGCTGTCAGAAGGCCTGTCGTCTCCCCGGAGGATATTGTCGGAAGCGGCGGCCCGGGGAATTTTGTGGTTTTAGACAGGCTTCAGGATCCGGGCAATATAGGAACGATAATACGCACCGCCGACGCGGCCGGATATGATTTAGTGATAGCTGTTAAAGGGACTGCCGACGTGTTCTCTCCCAAGACCGTGAGAGCCGCCGCAGGTTCTCTGTTCAGGATACCCGTCCTGTTTGTGGATACAGAAGAGGAGCTGCTGCGATTTACCAGGGCTGCCGGCAAGAAGCTTACGGCCGCAAGCCCTTCCGGCAGCCGATATTACTATGAGGAAGATCTGAGTCGCGACATAGCTCTGATAGTGGGCAACGAAGGAAACGGCGTCAGCCGGAGCCTCATGGAAAAAGCAGATATGAAGATCAGGATCCCTATGAGCGGGACCATAGAATCGCTGAACGCTTCCGTGGCGGCGGCCATACTCATGTATGAGACCGTCAGGGCAAAGGGCAAAAGCGGAATAGATATGTAAATAATTCACATCGAGAGGTTTAAAAATGCAACAGAAATTGAAGACGATTCTTGAGGAATCAAAGAAACAGCTTGAGAGAGCGACTTCTCTTAAAGAGGCGGAGGAGACCAGGATTAAAGTCCTCGGAAAAAAGGGAGCTCTTACAGAAATATTGAGATCTATGGGAGGCCTTTCTCCCGAGGAAAGAAAAGAACTGGGACAGGCAGCCAATCAGGTGCGCGCCGAAATAGAAAAGGCGCTGGCCGAAACTGTAGCCGGCCTTAAAGAAAAGGCCAGAGAGGCCAGATTTAAGGCTGAAACTATAGACGTTACCGAACCGGGCAAGAGATACGAGCTGGGAACCAAGCACCCTATAACCATAACCATGGAGGAAATTTCCAAGATATTCAAGTCCATGGGGTTTTCTCTGACGGAAGGACCGGAAGTGGAGACGGTGTTCAACAACTTTGACGCCCTCAACGCCGGACCTTACCATCCGTCGAGAGACTGGACAGATACGTTCTACATAAATGACGACGTGCTTTTGAGAACGCAGACTTCTCCTGTTCAGGTCAGAACGCTGATGAAGCAAAAACCTCCTATCAGAGTGTTCGCTCCCGGAAGATGTTTCCGCTGCGATACTCCCGACGCAACTCATTCCCCTATGTTCCATCAGGTGGAGGGGCTTGTGGTAGATGAAGGCATTACCATGGCCGACCTCAAGGGAGTCTTAGACAGCTTTGCGAAGCAGATGTTCGGCTCCGAGACCAGAACTAAGTTCAGACCTCATCATTTCCCGTTCACCGAACCTTCGGCAGAGATGGACGTATCCTGCTTCAAATGCGGAGGCAAGGGCTGCAGAGTGTGCAAGGGAAGCGGCTGGATAGAGATACTGGGCTGCGGCATGGTACATCCTAATGTGCTTAAGGTAGGCGGAGTAGATACTGAAAAATATACGGGATTCGCCTTCGGCATGGGCGTGGAGAGAATAGCAATGCTCAAATACGGAATAGACGACATCAGACTGCTCTATGAGAACGATATGCGTTTCATCGAGCAATTCAAATAAGGAGGGACCCGGCGATGATAGTTTCATTGGAATGGCTGAAAGATTATACTGATATAAAGGCAGACCCGCAGGAATTCTGCGATAGAATGATAATGTCGGGTTCTAATTTGGAGACCATGGAAAATGTCGGAAGTGACATGGAAAAAGTAGTGGTAGGAAAGATAGTTAAGATAGAAAAGCACCCTGACGCCGATAAGCTGGTGGTATGCCGCCTCGACGTAGGGCAGGAAGAACCGGTGCAGATAGTGACGGGAGCGACCAACGTCTTCGAGGGAGCTTACGTACCGGTGGCTCTTTCCGGAAGCAGGATTCCGGGACCTCTCCACGGACAGCCGAAAAAAGAAGGCGGAGTAAAGATAGAAGCAGGCAAACTGAGAGGAGTAAAATCCGATGGAATGTTGTGCTCTTTCGGTGAACTTGGCTTTACAGATAAGGTAGTGCCGGTAAATCAGAGAGACGGCATATGGATATTGAACGGCGAATACCCGCTGGGAGCCGACTTCGCGGAGGCGCTGGAACTGAAGGACTCAGTGATAGACTTTGAGATTACTCCCAACAGACCAGACTGCCTTTCTATGGTGGGAATGGCCAGAGAAGCCGCCGCAACCTTCGGAGAAAAAGTAAAACATCCTGAGAACGAGTGCAAGGCCGAAGAGGGTCAGGCTTCGGATTATGTCAGCGTAGAGATTAAATCGGACCTCTGCAAAAGATATGTAGCGAGAATAGTCAAAGACGTAAAAGTATGCGACTCCCCGTGGTGGCTCCAGAGAAGACTCATACATGCAGGCATGAGACCTATAAACAACATCGTAGACGTGACAAACTTCGTAATGCTCGAATACGGCCAGCCTATCCACGCCTTTGACATAAACAGCGTAGAGGGCAGAAAAATAGTAGTAGACACCGCCGAGGACGGAGAAAAATTCACCACCCTCGACGGAACAGAAAGAACTCTGGACGACAAGATGCTGATGATTCACGACGCTGAAAAGTCCATCGCTGTAGCCGGAGTAATGGGCGGCCTCAACTCGGAAATAGAAAATGACACCCAGACCATCATCGTAGAGTCAGCTAATTTCCTCGGAAACAGCGTAAGAACTACCGCCAAGAGGCTGGGACTTCGGACAGAAGCTTCCGCAAGATACGAAAAGGGAATCGACCCTAACCTGTGTCAGGACGCGGCGGACAGAGTGTGCTACCTGATAGAGCTGATAGGAGCGGGAACCGTGGTAGGCGGAAGAGTGGACGTATATCCGACTCCGGAAGAACCGAGAACGGTCAAAGGTAGAGTCAGCAGAATCAACAAGGTTCTCGGAATAGAGATTTCTAGAGAACAGATGGTATCCTATTTTGAGAGTCTCGAGATGAAAGTCTCGGGAGAAGGGGACGATCTGTATGTAACGCCTCCTACAGTGAGACAGGACATAGAGATGGAAGAAGACCTGATCGAAGAAGTGGCCAGACTCTACGGCTATGACAAGCTGCCTGTAACCATACCTAAGGGTAACAACGAAGCTTCCCAGTCCTATGAGAGAGACGTAAAAGACCTTGCAAGAGACACCATGTGCGCTCTGGGGGCCAACGAGATACAGACCTATTCCTTCGTAAGCCCTAAGGGAGTTGATAACATAAGAATAGACGAAGACTCGTGGGAAAGAGCTTTCGTGAAGATATTGAACCCTCTGGGAGAAGACACTTCTGTCATGAGAACGGTGCTGACTCCCGCCATGCTGGAGGTCATGGGCCGCAACTACTCGAGAAACAGAGAAGCGGTGAGAGCTTTCGAGATAGGTAACACATTCATGGTAAACCTGCTGGACGAGAAAGAGCTTCCTACAGAAAGCGACGCCATGTCCATCGGCTTCTACGGACCGGGAGAAGACTTCTTCACCCTTAAGGGAGCCGTAGAAGAGCTGCTGCTGAAGCTGGGAATACGTGATCTGGAATTCATTCCGGAAAAAGAGTACGGCACTTACCACCCGGGAAGATGCGCCCGCATTGCGACAAAAGAGATGCATTACGGGCCGGAGGGACCAGAAGAAGAGCTGGTAGAACTGGGAATAATGGGAGAAGTACATCCGGATGTGGCCGAAAAGTACGGTATAGGAACACGCTGTTATGCCGCGGAGTTGATGATGGGTGTCGTCACCGAGATGGCAAATCTGGAGAAGGAGTACAGCCCGCTTCCTAAATATCCGGCGACATCAAGAGACATAGCTTTGGCAGTTGACGAGTCCATGGCAGTAGGCGATATAGAGAAAGTTATAGCTTCCGCAGGAGGAAAAATCCTGAAGAACATTAAGCTTTTCGACGTCTACAGAGGACCTCAGGTGGGAGAGAACAAGAAGAGCGTGGCTTTCGCTCTCACTTACAGACACGATGACAGGACTCTCACGGATGAAGAAGTGAACCAGCTCCACGGCGAGATTCTGAACGCTCTAAAAGAAAAATTAGATGTGACTCTCAGAGACATTTAAGGAGACTGATATGGAAAGCAACAAGGTAAAGGTAAGGATCTACGGCCAGGAATACACTATAGCCGGCGAGAAGGACGAAGAATCCATAAAGAGAATCGCATCTCATGTAAATGAGAAGATGAGAGAACTGGGACGCAGCTTTTCCAGCAACGGTCAGGGAACCCTTGCCGTACTGACGGCTATAAACCTTGCCGACGAGTATTTCGATATAGAATCTGAGAATCGAAAGCTGAGAGAGGAGAATGAAAAGCTGAAGGAAGAGACCCAGCACTATCTGAAACTCTGGGAGGAAGCCAAGAAGAATTTCGTCTCGTATAAAGAAGCGGCAGCTAAAGCCGCAGAAGAAAAAAAGGTAGAAGAAGACAGATATAGCGAACTGGAGAAACGCTGCAGCGAATTTGAAAGTTCATTCTTCGATCTTCAGATGGAGAACCTGCAGCTGAAGAGAGAACTGGAGGAATATAAGAGAAACAATGAAGGCTAAGGCACTTACTACTCTTGAATACGACAAGATATTAGACTTGCTCAAAGAACAGGCGGCGTCTCAGCCGGCAAAGGAACGCCTCTCGAAGCTTTCGCCCATGACGGATATGGGCGATGTGAGAGACGCTCTGGCCGAGACTGACGAAGCAGTCTCTGTTATAGTACGCAAGGGCGCCCCGCCTTTAGGACAGATCTACAATATAGAGGATCATCTTCACTTTGCGAGAAAAGGAGGAAGCCTCACCATGAGGCAGCTCCTCCAGGTTCTCTATAATTTAAAAGTGGCGGCTAATGTCATAACTTTTTTGAAGAGTGACCTGCCGCCTCTTCCCGTATTAGACGGTATAAGAGAAGTGCTGACGACTTTCCCGAGGCTGGCGGAAAACATCGACAGATGTATACTTTCCGAGGACGAGATGGCGGACAACGCCTCGCCTAAGCTGAAGGACATAAGGCGCAGCATAACGAGACAAAACGATTCGATAAAGAACAGGCTCAACAACATACTGAACTCCGCCGACAATAAGACTTACCTGCAAGACGCCATAGTGACCATAAGAGACGGCAGGTACGTGGTGCCGGTCAAGGCAGAGCACAGGGGAAGGTTCCCCGGCATAGTCCACGACCAGTCTTCCACAGGAGCCACCATATTCATAGAGCCGCAGGTGATAGTCAACCTGAACAACGAGCTCAGGGAGCTGGAGCTGGCCGAGCAGGCGGAGATAGAGAGAATACTGGCCGAGCTTTCGTCGGCGGTGGCAGAGCATTTTCATCCCATAATGAACAATCAGAAGCTGCTTATAACCTTGGACGTGATATTCGCCAAGGGAAAGCTTTCGGTCAGGATGAAGGGAGAAAGCCCGGAGGTGGCCGGCGAGGGAGAGCTGGTTCTGAAGCAGGCCCGCCACCCGCTGATAGACGCTAAAAAGGCCGTTCCCATAGACGTGTCCGTAGGCGGCGATTACACTACCCTTGTGGTAACAGGCCCCAATACGGGAGGGAAGACCGTAACTCTCAAGACGGTCGGACTGCTGACGGTGATGGCTCAGAGCGGCCTGCATATTCCGGCCGCAGGAACCAGCAGAATACCGGTCTTTGAAGAGGTGTTCGCAGACATAGGAGACGAACAGAGCATAGAGCAGAGCCTGAGCACTTTTTCTTCTCATATGAAGAACATCGTCTCCATATTGAAGGAGGCCGACGACAAGTCGCTGGTGCTTCTGGACGAACTGGGAGCAGGTACGGACCCTACCGAGGGAGCCGCATTGGCCATTTCGGTCTTGGAGAACCTGAAATCCTGGGGAGCCTACACCATAGCGACTACCCATTACAACGAACTGAAAAAATACGCCCTTTCCACAGAGGGCGTCGAAAACGGATCCATGGAATTCGACGTGGCTACACTGAGCCCGACTTATAGGCTTCTGACAGGCGTTCCGGGAAAATCCAACGCCTTCGAGATAGCCAGAAAGTTGGGGCTTTCGGAGTCGCTGATAGAAAGAGCGCAGCAGCTTCTGGAGCGAGGCGACATAGAATTCGAGGATGTGATAGATAATATAGAGAGAGACAGAAAAAAGGCCGAAGAGGCCAGAGAAGAGGCAGTGCGCATTTCCGCCGCCGTGCGAAAGCAGCAGGAGGAGATGAACAAGCGTGAGGAGGCCCTGAAAGCCAGGGAAGAAGAAGTCCTGCGAAAAGCCAAGGAAGAAGCTCGAGGTATATTGAAGGAGGCTAAAGAGATAGCCTCGGATGTCAGTAAGGAGCTGAGAGAGCTGAACAAGCTTGACAGCATGGGCGAGAGAAACAGGCAGTTCGACAGAAACAGGACCCGTCTTAGAGAGGCCGAGGGACGTGTCGCCGAAAAGCTGGTCAAGCGGGTCAACCAAAGTCCCGTCAACGCTTCAAAGCTCAGCGTCGGAGACAGGGTAAAGGTGCTGACCTTAGATCAGGTGGGAGAAATCCTGACTCTGCCGGACGAAAAGGGCGACTTGCAGGTGAAGATAGGCATAATGAAAGCCAACATCAACGTAGAGGACCTGATGTTCATGGGAGAGGATGAAAATTCCAAGAATTCCGGCAAGAGCGGCAGATACGGGCAGCTCTACAAATCCAAGGCCCAGTCCATTTCAATGTCGATAAACTTGCAGGGCAAGAATCTGGAAGACGCCATAATGGATATGGATAAATATCTGGACGATGCGTATATCGCCGGTCTCAAAGAGGTGACTGTAATCCACGGCCGCGGAGAGGGGATCCTCAAAGAGGGCCTCAGAAAAGTGCTGAGAAAGCACAAGCTGGCGGCTTCATACAGAAAGGGAAAGTACGACGAGGGCGGAGACGGCGTCACCATCGTAACTTTAAAGGAGTAAGAGATGTATATAGTAAGCGGGTGCCTCCTCGGACATAATTGTAAGTATAACGGCGGAAACAACAGGAACGACGGCGTGATGGAATTCTGCAAGAATCACAGATACGTAGCCGTTTGTCCCGAGAGGGCGGCCAATCTGCCTTGCCCCAGACCGCCTGCCGAGAAGGTGGGAAACAGAATATTGAGTAAGACGGGAGAAGACGTTACGGAAGCTTTCGTAAGAGGGGCGAGAATATCCATGAGCATGTGCAATGAGATGGCCAAAATATCGGGAGAAGAGATAGAAGGAGCCATACTGAAAGCCAACAGCCCGTCCTGCGGCAGCGGAAAGATATACGACGGTACTTTTTCCGGAGTGCTGACGGAGGGAAGCGGAGTCTTTGCATCCATGCTGGCGGCACAAGGTATAGAAGTCATTACTGAGAAGGAGAAGATAAAATGGTAAATTTCAAGGAAGAAATTGCGAAGATAATCGGTCAGATTCTTGACGGACTGACGGAAGATGAAATAAAGGATATGGTAGAAGTTCCTCAGGACGATAAGATGGGCGATTACGCATTTCCTTGCTTCAAGCTGGCTAAGACTCTGAGAAAGGCTCCGCCCCTTATCGCAGCCGACATCGCGGCCAAGATAGAAGGCAACCCTCTGTTTGAAAAGGTGGAGCAGGTCAACGCCTATGTCAACATGTTCGTCTCTAAGAAAGAATTTATCAGAGACGTGGTGACCGAGGTTCTTGACAAAAAAGAAGATTTCGGCAAGAGCGACGTGGGCGGCCATAAGACCGTCATAGTGGAGTTTTCGTCGCCTAACATAGCCAAGCCGTTCCATATAGGCCACATAAGAAGCACAGTGATAGGAAATTCCATCAACAAGATATACAAGGCCATGGGCTACGACGTGATTCGCATCAACCACCTGGGAGACTACGGAACCCAGTTCGGAAAGATGATATGCGCCTACAGACATTGGGGCAACAAGGAAGACGTCATCAGAGAACCGATAAAGACGCTTCTGAGCTATTATACCAAGTTCCACGAAGAGGTGGAGGCGCATCCTGAGCTTGAAGATGAGGCGAGGGAAATTTTCGCCAAGCTGGAGCAGGGAGCAGAGGAAGAAAAGCAGCTGTGGCAGTGGTTCAGAGACGAGAGCCTTAAGGAGTTCAACAGAGTCTACAACATGCTGGGCATAGAGTTCGACTCTTACGCGGGAGAAAGCTTCTACTCGGATAAAATGCCGCGGATAGTGGAAATGCTGGAAGAAAAAGGCCTGCTGAAAGAATCCAAGGGCGCTCAGATAGTGGATCTTGAGCCATACGGCATGACTCCTGCCCTCATAAAGAAGTCGGACGGTTCTTCCCTCTATATTACCAGGGACATAGCGGCTTCGGTTTACAGAAAAGAACATTACGACTTTTACAAGAATATATACGTGGTGGCTTCTCAGCAGAACCTCCACTTCCAACAGTGGATAAAGATAATAGAGCTTCTCGGCTTCGATTGGGCCAAGGATAACATCCACGTGCCTTTCGGTCTGGTGAGCCTCGAAGACGGAACCATGTCCACCAGACACGGTAGGGTGGTATTCCTGGAGGACGTGCTGAACAGAGCGGTAGAGCAGACGAGAGAGATAATCAGAGAAAAGGGAGTCAACACCGACAACGTAGACGAGACGGCGAGACAGGTGGGAATAGGAGCAGTCATATTCCAAGAGCTTTCCAACAACAGGATAAAGGACTACGTGTTCTCGTGGGATAAGGTGCTGGATTTCAACGGAGAGACCGGCCCTTACGTCCAGTACACTCACGCCAGATGCGCCAGCGTCTTGAGAAACGCCGCCTTTGACGGAGACTTATCGGCCTTCGACCCTGAATATATATCGGGAGAAAGCGCTTACCAGCTGGCCAAGCTGCTCTACGCTTTTCCGCAGGTCATCATCGACGCCGGAGAAAAGTATGAGCCGTCCGTGCTGACCAGACATATCGTGGATATAGCTCAGGCCTTTAACCGTTTCTACCACGACGAGCATATACTGGTAGATGACGAGACAGAAAAGGCTTCAAAGCTGGCTTTGGTGACGGCGGCCAAGACTGCCGTCAGAAACGGCCTCGCCCTGCTGGGCATGGAAGCGCCGGAGAGAATGTAGTTTGAGAGAGTGATATGATGTGGGACTGGGGAATATCAGAGGCAGTCATGCGGGAGATAACGGAGATAGCCAAGAGAAACCAAATACAGGAGATAATTTTATTCGGTTCAAGAGCGAGGGGAGATTATAACAGGACCAGCGACATAGATCTGGCAGTAACAGGCGGCAATATATCCGGCTTTGCTGTCAGCATAGAAGAAGAGACTTCTACGTTGCTTGAATATGACATAGTCGACCTCGATAAGCCTGTTAGTGAAGAGTTGCTTAAATCCATAAGAGATGAAGGGAAGATATTATATGAAAAAACATGAAAACTTCTGCGCAGCTCTGAAGAATTTAAAAGAGATTTACAATTATGAGCAGCCTTATGACAGCGTTGTGCTTACCGGTCTGGTGGGGCTATTTGAGATATGCTTTGAGCAGTCATGGAAAATGATGAAAGAAGTGTTGACAGAGCACGGATATGAAGATTCGGCCACCGGTTCTCCTAAAACTATTCTGAAGACCGGATTCAAGGCCGGCATAATAAAAGACGAGGAACTGTGGATAAGGGCGCTGGCGGCAAGAAACAACGTGCCCCACGCTTATAACCGAGAGGTCGCATATGATATAGTATCACAGACTAAAGAACAGTTTTATGATATGTTTAGAACTCTCGAAGAAGATATAAAAAGATGGATATGAAAGGAAACAAATTATGCGTTATGTAGGTGATATTTACAGACCTCCCAGCGAGGCCTACAGTTTGCTGGTGCAGGTGACCATAGGCTGCTCCCACAATAAGTGTACTTTCTGCAATATGTACAAGGATAAGCAGTTTAAAGTGCGCAGCGCCGATGAGGTGATAGAAGATCTGGCCTGGGCCAGGAGCCACTACGCAAGAGTAGAAAGAATTTTCCTCTGTGACGGAGACGCCCTGTGCCTTGCCAACAGCAAGCTGATGAGGATACTCGATTACATAAGGGAGAACTTCCCTGAGTGTGAGAGAGTCACCACCTACGGAAGGGCTGCCATCGCCCTGAAAAAAACCGATGAAGAGCTTAGGGAGCTGAGAGAACACGGGCTGACGATGGTATACATCGGCGCGGAATCGGGCAGCGACAAAGTCCTTACGATGGTCAACAAGGGCGAAACCAGGCAGCAGCTGATAGACGGAGTAAAGAAGCTGGAGGCGGCAGGTCTCAAGACTTCAGTAACTTTTATAAGCGGTCTTGCCGGCCCTGAATTGTGGGAGGAACATGCTATAGAGACAGGCACTATGATAGCGGAGATGAACGCTTCATACGTAAGCCTGCTGACGCTGATGCTGCAGCCGCCTGCGCCGATGCTGGAAGATTATAAGGCGGGACGCTTCACATTGCTTACTCCTGAAGAAGTCTTAGCCGAGACTTGTCTCATGCTTAAATATGCCAGACCTTCGAAGCCTTGTGTGTTCAGAAGCAATCACGCTTCCAATTATGTTTCGCTGAGAGGCAACCTGCCTATGGACAACGAGAGCATGATCGCTTCTCTCAAACGCTGTATGGAGGATAGAGGGCTTCTTAAAGACGAAAGATTCAGAATGTTGTAAAATGAAGATATTGCTGACCACTTTGAATTCTCAGTATGTTCACTCGAATCCGGCTCTTAAGTATCTCTACACGGTTCTTGAAGATACGCCTGATGAAGTGTTCCTGCGAGAATTCACCATAAATAACGAGTACTCATATGTCTACGGAGAACTTGTGCGAGCAGACTGCGATCTGGTCTGTTTTTCCTGCTATATCTGGAATATCGAGATGATACGGAATCTGGCCGCAGACCTTAAAAAAGCGAAGCCTCATGTGATGATCTGCCTCGGCGGACCGGAGGTGAGCTACGAGGCTCACGTGCTGGCCATGGAAAACCCCTGGATTGATTTTATTCTCTGCGGAGAAGGAGAATATTCGCTGTACCGCCTGTGTCAGGTGCTAAGGCAGGCGGGCGGGGAGGAGCTGTTTCGTACCGTTCCCGGGCTAATATATAGGGAGGGCGGCAAAGTTTACGTCAACCAGCAGATAGAGCCCATGGATTTCAATTCGATTCCGTTCATGTATTCTCTTTTAGAATGTGAATCGGACAGAGTCGTCTATTATGAGTCGTCCCGTGGCTGTCCCTTCAGATGCAGCTATTGTATGTCGTCCATAGAAAAGTCCGTAAGACCTCTGACTATCGAGAGAGTTAAAAGAGAACTGGGATATTTTCTCCACAAGGACGTGATGCAGGTAAAGTTTATAGACAGGACGTTTAACTACGACGATGACAGGGCTTGCGAGATAATAGAGTACATAATAGACAATGATAACGGAGTGACCAACTTTCACTTCGAGATATGCGCCGACCTGATGAGCGATAGGATGCTGAATCTGCTGAAAAGGGCCCGCAGGGGACTCTTTCAGCTGGAAATAGGTATCCAGTCCACTAATCCGAAGACCCTCGAAGCAGTGAACAGGAGTGAAAATGTATATCCGGTATTATACAATGTAGAAAAACTGACGGCCCTGCAAAATATCCACATACATGTGGATCTCATCGCCGGTCTTCCCTATGAGACTTATGAGCTCTTTGGACGTTCTTTCGATAAGGTGTACAAGCTCAGGGCGGACGCATTTCAGATGGGCTTTCTCAAAGTTCTGAAGGGAACGGCCATGGCTTCCATGAAGAGAGAATACGGGATCGTCTTCAGAGATAAAGCTCCTTATGAGATAATTTCGAATCGCTGGATAGATTCTGTCCAGATGATAAGGCTTAAGTCCATCGAAAAAATGCTCAATATATATTATAACAGAGGAGGCTTTCATAATACTCTGGACTATATGATGAACGCGCTTCAGACAGAGCCGTTTGATTTCTTTGAGAGACTGGCGGATTTTTACTTTGAATCGGGCTATCATCATGTCAACAGAAAGAAGGAAGATCAATACAGGATAATGAGGAAATTTGCCCTCGGAAAGTCTCAGGATATAGAACCGGAAGTTCTGAACGAAGCGCTGCTTAAAGATCTTTCGGAAGCTTTTAATCCGGAGGAAGTCAGAAGATTTTTGAAAAAAGGATGGGAGATATAGAGCATGGATCTGATAAACGTAGAAGACAGGATCAGTAAATACCTGACGCCGTATCTGAACGACTATATATTCGATGAATTATCATCAAATTATCTGAACAAGTCGGGGCTTTCGGATATACTCACGGGAGTTCCCGTACCTATCAGAAAGGATGAGATAGAAAGCATATCGACGCTGACTATAGCCAAGGGAATGTCTTTTGTTCTGGGATGCGACCCAAATTTCGAATATAAGGACAACTATGTCGCATATATATTAAGAGTATCGGATAAACGCTTTGCTCAGGGATTGGTGGCCGAAGGAATAGAGAGAGCGCAGAAGAAAGAATACGTCTATGCGTGTATCCAGTTCAGAGCCGCTATGATAATAGATCCTCAGAACATAGACGCGCTCTACTGCTATGGCCGGGCTCTGAGAGACGCTTACGAGGCCGGAGAAGAAGAGGACTTTATCGCCAGATTCAAGACCGAGTCCATAGAGGCCTTTGAGAAAGTCACTCTCCTAAGACCCGATTTTGCCGACGCATATTATTTTTTGGGATACGGATACATAAATTTAGGGCTTTATGTAAAAGCTAAGTTAACGTGGCAGGAATTTATCAGACTTTCTCAAGACGAAGAAAAAAAGCAGGAGATAAGTCAGCGGCTTTCGGCGTTAGACGAACCTGTGGAAATAGAAGAAGGCTACAATCTCATACTTTCGGGACGATTCGAAGAGGGAAAGAATGTCCTGAAAAAATATAAGTCGGGAAAGTTTTCCGATTGGTGGCCGCTGTGGTACTATCTGGGAACTGCTGATTTGGCTCTCGGGCTGGCTGAGGAAGCTGCAGAAGAATTCAAGAAGGTGCTCACTCTTTCGCCCAGCAACAGAGAGGCCATGGAAGAGCTGACGATGATCTACCAGTCGCTGGGAAACGAGGAGATGGCTGAGAAGTACAGAAAGAAGATTAAAATAGTAGCCGAGAACGCGGAAAAAGACCGTGAGGAAGCCGCGTCGGGCCGGCCTGAAAAACTGAATTAAGTTGGCGGAAAAATTTTCTTATTTATGATAATTGCACTTGACATCTCATAGATGTTAATGTATAATCGATTGTGTTGTCAGTAAATGACAACCGTTGTTCCAAGGTAGCTCAATGGTGGAGCACTCGGCTGTTAACCGATAGGCTGTGGGTT